>JADMIO011814611.1_pt1 | contig 57253 bp, 34 predicted proteins | sample 8958161 | NCBI WGS metagenome assembly JADMIO01 (sample SAMN16585339, study PRJNA669376) | soil metagenome | isolation source: Crop rotation soil | place: USA: Cullars Rotation, Alabama | collected 2011 | reverse complement strand
GCCGCGACTTCAAGTCACGTGAATTCCAAGCTTCGGATCCCACTGTGCTGGAAAGGACGTTCTACAGCAGGTAATGTCTACTCCGGATAAAGGAATTCCAGAGGAAGTTCTCGATGGTGCGAAATGCATTGCCGTCGTTCCTCACTTGATCAAAGGTGGGTTTGTATTTGGAGCTGAGCATGGCCGTGGTGTCGCAACGTGTCGCACCGCGACTGGCTGGAGTGCACCTTCTTTCTTCACTATGACGGGGGGAAGCTGGGGAGCACAGATCGGTGTTGAAGGCATCGATTTGGTCATGGTGATCATGAATGAGAAGGGCATGCAGCACCTGCTCGATAGCAAGTTCAAAATTGGAGCCGATGCTTCCGCATCAGCCGGACCGGTGGGTCGCCATGCCTCCGCGGGAACCGACTGGAAGCTGAACTCCGAAATCTTGACTTACTCACGCAGCAAGGGTGCCTTTATCGGCGTGACGCTAGATGGGACTGCGATTTCTCAAGACGACGACTCGATCCAAAAGGTATACGGAAAGGACCTCACTCCGCGTCAACTGCTGACTGGCAAGGTGCCGCCGCCTCCAAGCACTGCAAAGTTCTTGGCAGAGGTGAGCCACGCGAAGAACGTAGCCGAAGCAAAGTAAATTCAAAAACTAGGTTGTCAAAAACAAAAATGCCCGGCTCAGGCCGGGCATTCTTATACGTACTTCATGGGTTCATTTTCGACGCGGGTATTAATTTGAAGCTCTGTCCGTCGTTTTCACACTTAACTGTCAACTGACAATGACATTCAGCTAAACCGCTCCCGTTCCTAACCCGCGCTTCTTGGTTCCATGTTCATCCTTGTAAACGACGCCATCCTTAATGTGAATCACTCGATGGGCATATTCCGAAATGTCGTGCTCGTGGGTCACCAATACAATCGTATTTCCTTCTGAGTGCAGGCGATCGAATAAAGCCATAATGTCGAGCCCGGTCTGAGAGTCTAAGTTTCCAGTCGGTTCGTCGGCAAGAATGATCGACGGTGTATTAATGAGCGCACGTGCAATCGCGACTCTTTGCCTCTGACCACCGGAAAGTTCATTCGGCTTATGATTGACGCGTGCGCCCATTCCTACTGCTTCAAGAGCTTGTCGCGCACGATCCAATCGTTGATCGGAAGGCACTCCCGCGTAAATCAAAGGAAGCTCTACATTGTGGAGAGCCGTAGCACGTGGCAACAAGTTAAATGTCTGAAAGACGAATCCAATTTCCTTGTTGCGAATTCTCGCCAGCTCATCATCATCCAGTTCACTTACTAGCTGATTGTTGAGCCAGTATTTTCCACGACTCGGCGAGTCAAGACAGCCGATCAGGTTCATCAACGTCGATTTTCCCGATCCCGATGGGCCCATAATCGCAACATACTCATTGCGGCCGATTTGCAAATCCACCCCGCGCAAAGCCTGCACCTGCTGCTCGGATCCCATGTCGTAGGTCTTCCAGAGATCTTCCGTGCAGATCATGCAATTTGCGGGAGGACCTCCCGCCCTGCTCTCTGTCATGCTGGCCACATCAGTTGCCATGCTTTCTCCTAAAACTTTTCGGATGGCTCGAGCACTCTAACTCTGGAAGCCTTTAGGCGCTACCGGCTCTGCGAAACTTTAAGTCTCTGACTCTTCCCGCTTCGGCGCTGAATTATCGATCTTAATCTTGGCGCCATTCTTAATCGTCCTCAGGGCTTTGTAACTTCCCGTGATGATCTGATCGCCTTCTTTGACACCACCAGTAACTTCGATGTCCGTCACGCCGGTTATGCCGGTTTCCACCTGAGCAAAGACCGCTTGTTTGTCACGAACCAGAAAAATGCCTTGTAACTCTTCTTTATTTTTTGCCCGGACCGACGGTGGCGCAGCCGCCTCAACTGTATCTTTCTTGTCCGATTGAGTGCTCAAATCGCCTCGTTGCCTGATCGTTAGAGCCTGAATTGGAATGGTGAGTACATTCTTTTTGGTTGCAGTCGTAATTTTCGCGGTCGTCGACAATCCCGGTCGGAGGTTCGCAGGCGAATCCATCAAAGTCACAACAACTTTGAAGTCTTTCGCTTCCTGGCTCGCCGATGTGCTCTGCGACGTTGATACACCCGTAGACCGAACCATGGCGTTGTCGCCGATCTCGCTCACCACGCCATGAAAGACCTTTTTGGGGATCGCATCAATGGTGACCTCGGCCGCCTGACCATTCCTTACATTCACGATGTCGGTCTCATCGACCTTTACCTCAGCCGTGATCACCGACATGTCGGCCAACGTCATTAGCGTGCTACCAGGAGCGTTCTGAATGCCGATGACAACCGTTTCCCCTTCGCGAACCGGTAAGTTCGTTACGATTCCGTCGAACGGCGCACTGTACTCAGTTTTCTGGAGAACGTCTCGAGCTCGGGTCAAATTTGCGTTGGCTAACGAGATCCTTCGGTCGGAAGAGTCCTTTTGCGCCTGATATTGCGCAATCTGCGCCTGGGCTTGTGCAACACCGGCGACGGCGCTGTCATATGCTGCCTTGCGGGCGTCATAATCTTGCTTCGCGATGAGCGCCGCGCCGAACAAACCTTCTGCGCGCTGGTAATCCAGCTTTGCGCGTTGCAAATCCGACTGCGCTCTCTCCAGATTCGCTTTGGCGGTATTCAGCCCCGCCGCCTGCGCCGCAGAGTCAGTCCGAGCTGCTTCCAGACTGGCCCGATTCGCTTCCACATCGGCAGCAGGCTGAATGTTCTCAATCTGCGCCAGCATCTGTCCGGCCCTTACCCGATCACCCTCTTTTACATAGAGCTTGGTGATCTTTCCAAAGGCATTTGCCCCGATGTTAACGAAAACCTTCGGTTTGATCTCGCCCGATGCGCTTACGGTGGAATTGAGATCGGTCCTCTCCACAAGACCGGTCTGGACCGTGACGATGCTTTTATTTCTACGGTGAACGAAGTAGCCTGCCGTGCCCGCGATGACAACTAATATGACGGCAGCAATCGTTATTTTTTTCCAACTCTTCACAGAATCCTCAAAACAGCTATTCGACGAGGTTTAAACCGCACTAGATCCCTCTATCTTTCTGGTAGATACGTGTATGGCCGAAGAAAAGTTCTAAATTGAGCCCTCGGTCCTACCGATCAAATCCAGCCAGACAAACCCTGCCCCACCGGCGGCGGTCTTGCTGTCCCTACCGGTGCTCTTCAGAAATCATCAACTTGAGAGAAGAGATCTCTAATTTTACCCTGTTAGCCCGCAACTCCTTCTACTCAGACGAGTTTGGGACGAATATGTCATCACGAAATCGATACTTTTCATCCCCAAACACAAACTTGCAAAGATGTCTGATAACTCGCCCAAACGGGCTGCGAAACTTGCTTAACCTCCTATAAATCCTTACAATTATGTCAGTTCTAGTTGTGTCTCCCGAGGAGCGGTATCAGATGTCGAATCTTCTGCGCCAACGACTTCTTGTCGTGGGTTTTCTCCTGCTTTCGCTATTAGGCGTATCCGGTGGTCAAGCTTCGGGAGGTTCTAATGTCAAAGCTGCGTCAGGCACTCCTGACCAGACCGAAGACCCACTAAAGCGGCCTTTGTCGGATAAGCAGCGTAAAGATAATCAGAAGGCTCTCCGCACCGAACTGGGAAAAACCTACAAGAAATGGCTGGATGAAGACGTTCGCTGGATTCTTACCGACGAAGAGCGTGAAGCGTTCAAAAAACTTTCGAACGACGACGAACGTGATGCCTTCATCGAACAGTTTTGGCTTCGTCGTGACCCAACTCCCGACACAATAGAAAATGAATTTAAGGAAGAGCACTATCGCCGCATCGCATACGCGAACGAACACTTCGCCGCCGGAATTCCTGGCTGGAAGACCGATCGCGGCCGCATCTACGTCCTCTATGGAAAGCCCGACGAGACCGATGCTCACCCCAGCGGCGGGATGTATAACCGACCCATTGAAGAAGGGGGCGGTCAAACGTCGACCTACCCGTTTGAAACTTGGCGCTACCGTTATTTAGAGGGACTGGGGCAGGAAATCATCATCGAATTCGTCGACACCTGTATGTGCGGCGAATACCACATGACTGCGGACCGCTCCGAAAAAGATGCTCTCTTGAATGTGCCCGGTGCCGGTCTAACGCTCTACGAACAAATGGGCATGTCGGACAAATCCAGCCGCTTTAACAATGTCGGCCTCGAACGGCTCGGCAACGGCCCGATGACCTCCAATATCGACCTCCAGAACAAGCAATTCGACCGCCTCGAGCAGTTCGCAAAATTGCAGCGTCCACCGGCGGTAAAGTTTAAGGACTTGGAAGAGCTGGTCACGCACAAAATCAGTGTCAACCTAATGCCATTCGAGGTCAGAACAGACTTTGTTCGGGTGACCTCTGATACGGTGCTCGTTCCTGTCACCATTCAGATTAAAAACAAAGACGTCACCTTCAATCAAAAGGAAGGCGTTGCTCATGGGGTAGTAAACGTCTTTGGCCGTGTTACCACACTCACCGGCAGAATTGCCCAGACCTTTGAAGACACAGTTGCTGTCGATCAACCTTCAGAGCTGTTGCCCAAAGTGATGGATAGCTCTTCGCTTTATTGGAAGGCTCTTCCCCTCCGTCCTGGCCGTTACCGCATCGATCTTGTCCTTAAAGACGTCAACGGTGATCGCGCGGGTAGCTGGAGCCACGGCATCGTGGTGCCGGAGTACAACGAAGACAAACTGGCCTCTTCCACCCTCATCCTCGCGGATCAGATGGAGAAGGTCCCGTCTAAGAGCGTAGGTGCCGGCAACTTCGTAATTGGCAGCACAAAAGTGCGGCCTCGGGTCGACGCTGGGGACGGCAAGCCTGCCGCTTTCAAACGTGGGCAGCGAATTAACTTCTGGATGCAGGTCTATAACCTCGGAATCGACGAGCAGACCAAGAAGTCATCCGCCACCTTCGAATACGACATCATCAACGCGGCCACCAACAAATCCGTTGTCCACACCACCGAAGATAGCCAGAACTTAGGAAACGTCGGGGAGCAGGTAACGCTGGAAAAAAGTATGTCTTTGGCGAGCCTTGAGCCAGGGACCTATCGCGTGACCATTAAGGTCAACGATAACGTCTCCAAACAGGCAATATCGCCCTCGGCAAACTTCATGGTCGAATAGTAACTAATTGCTGTAATTAGATTTATACTTATTGAAGCATTGTTTCAAAGCCGGGCTCGAGGGTTTCGAGCGATTTGGAGTTTGGGCTCATTCCATCAGCGGAGGGAATTTCTGATGGTTAGAAAGCTCGCGTCGGTACTCACTTGGATTGCAGTTGCGGTACCTGCGTTCGCAGGGAATCCCAACATCATTTCTGGACACATCAAGAACGTCCTTGGCACGCCGCAAATGGGCGCCATGGTCGAACTGCTCTCCTACAGCAAAGCTGCGCCTGACGTCCGCGTTTTCACTGACTCCCTGGGCTTTTACTCCGCAGCCGGCCTGGCCGATGGCAATTATGATGTCCGCGTCAGTGCCGCTTCCTTCCTGCCTTCCCTTCGCGAAAATATAGCGGTTAAGAGTGGCGCCAATCTGGTCATCAATATGACCCTGAACACCCTGACCGACGCCATTAAGCTTCTTCCGGCGCGTAATAGCGGACAGGAAAATGACGATTGGAAGTGGACCCTTCGCTCCGTAGCGAACCGGCCCATCTTGCGCTTCCAGAATGGATCTGCAGTCGTGGTGGAAACCGCTTCCAGTGAGAAGCGTCCTTTGAATGGTCGCCTGGCATTTTTAGCTGGAAGTGACGCCGACGGTTTTGGCGGCACTGAGATGACCACAAACTTCGGTTTAGAAAGATCCCTGTTTGGCTCCGGAACCCTCAAATTTCACGGCAATTTAGGACACGGCGAAACCGGGTCGAACGCAACTGCCCTGCGAGCTTCCTATTCGCACGAAATGCCCGATGGATCGCATCCTGAACTTTCAGTCACCATTCATCGCTTCGCGCTCTCGCCGGAGACCACATCTCGAAACTCAGCCCTCGAAGCTCTTACAGCTTCAATCTCGGATTCGACTACAGTGGGCGAAATTCTTGAATTAAAGGCCGGCACCGAATTTCAGGCCGTGCAATATCTCGGACGCGTGAGTGCTCTGCGTCCGTTCGGTTCTGCGGATCTTCACCTTTCCCCCAACACGGTACTCGAATACCAATACCGAACTTCCCGGCCGAATACTCGAAATCAGAAGGGTTTCGATTCCAGTCCGATGGATCTTAGCGAGAGTGGACCGCGTCTATCGCTGGTCAACTCCTCCGCTGTGCTTGAGCGCGCACGGCACCAGGAAGTCTCGATCTCTCGGCGAATGGGAAGCACCAATTTGCAGGCCGCGGTGTATGACGACCGCATCCTCAACGCTGCGCTTATCGGTCTCGGCAATGTCTCCTCTGATAGCGGCAACGTTTTGCCCGACACCTATGCTGGTTCCTTCAGCTACAACGGCGGAGAACTCAACACTCGAGGGGTGCGGTTTGTTGCCCAGCATCAGGTAAATGAAAACCTCACTGCAACCGTCAGCTACTCCTACGGCGGAGCGTTGGCCCCCGCTAGTTACAATTTCGAGGCTGCTGACTTCAACGCCGATACTTACTGTGCTCAGCGCCATTCTCTAACCACAAAGTTGGACGGCGTGATTCCAGGCTCCAAAACCCAGTGGATCGCCTCCTATAAATGGACAAACGGCCAGTCGCTTACCGCGGTTGATATGTTCAACTCATCTGCCGGTCAGGCCGATTCATACTTAAACGTCTTTATCCGCCAACCTCTTCCCACCGCTGGATTTATGCCGGCAAAGCTGGAGGCGCTGGTCGATCTTCGCAACCTTCTTGCCCAGGGCTACATTCCAATCATCGGCAACGATGGACGAACCGTGTATCTAGTCGAATCGGCGCGCAGCGTCCGCGGCGGCGTCGCCTTCGTGTTCTAACCGCTTCTAATCACTTACAGGCCGCTGGCCAACCGTGTGTCATCCTGAGCGAGGACGCGGCGAACTTCCCGCGTCCGAGCCGAAGGACCTTGCGCCTTCTTGCTGGCTAACAATCTTGACTGCGCATTTCAAGCATGCAATCCAAGAACGCCAAGCGCCGCGACTGACGATAGCCCGGCACTTCAGAGCCGGGAATGCTGAACCTGAAACAACCTCCCAATTTGTCATCCTGAGAGAGAATCGCGCGAACCATCGCGATTTGAACGAAGGATCTTGCGTTTCAACTCACCAAGCTCGCTTTAGCGCAATCCCAGGTAAAAACCCGCTGCAATAAGAATCTGGATGAGGGTTGTAGCCGCGCTCCTCTTGAAACCCTTAAGCGACGGGAAGAACTTTGAGAAATAGATTGCTAACGATAGGAGGTAGATGACAGTGGCCATCGCAGTCACCACTAGCAGATTCGGGCCTTCCGGATCATGGAAGAATGAAAACATCACCCTCGAACACGCCAAGGCTGTAACCGCCAAAATCACCAAAGATCTATTTTTAAAATCAAAATGCATCTCGTGAAGCCGATGATCCAGGAGTTCTCAAAAATTGATGGACCTTGATCTGTCATAAACGCAATAGTTGACGTATTACTTATGATAACGCCTGTGCGTGTTGAAAAAGTCTGTGTTTTAAGTGTTCCTTCCGCATCTCTTGCTTTTTCTGTCTGCGGCCTTTTGACTTCGCTGGCCTCTACGCGGCTGCTGGTTCCGGTGCAGAGCTAGTGTGGAGGAACCGTACCAATCGTTTAAGGTTTTGCGCCGTTGCCGCTAGATAAAACTGCTCGCGAATGAATCGCATTCTGCGTAACCGTAAGCGACGCACTCCGATCTGGTTCTTAAGTTCAGCAAACAATGCCTCCACCTTTCGCCGTTCCCGTTGTGCTCGGGCAAAAGCGGGGGTGCAGGCGAGAGCGTAGGCATGCTGGCGTGCTGCCTCATTGACGTGGACGGTAATAGTCCGATACTTTCCCCGGGTGCATTGCGATTTTTGCGAACAGTCGCGACACCTTTTGGGCGTCGACGCAAACAGATGGACTCGGTTCCTCTGATTAATTCCAACGTAGGTCAGTCGCTTGCCTTCGGGGCACAGGTAGGAGTTGTCGTCGGGCCGATAGCTGAACTTGTTGATTCCGTAAAGCTCGGTGGCAGAGGAAGGAGACTCTTTCACACGGATCAAGGGAGCAATGCCACGTTCATCCAGCCATTGCAACAGCTCTCCGTTGCCGTAGCTATTGTCAGCCGCCAGGGTTTGGGGCAGATAACCAAACCGCTTACGATAACCCTCGATCATTTCGCGCGCCGCAACACTCTCCTGACTGAGACGAGCTGGTGTGGCTTGCACGCCGACGATCACACAACTGTTGTTATCGACGAGATAGTTGTTGTAGTAACCCAGGCGGGCAGGGCCTCCCTTCGTGGCATACGTGGAATCTGGGTCTGTGGTCGAGACCTGCTCCTGCTGCAGCACGGGCAGTTCGATTGGGTTTTCCTGCTCCAATTCAGTCAGGTACTGGCGCACGGTGCGATTCACCTTCGCCACTTCCGCCAGTTGTTCCTGTGGCACGCGGCTGTGGTGATCGGCATTGGCCTGCACGAAACTGCCATCCACCGACATGTTCTCGCCTTTTACTAATCCGCTTTCCACACATCGCGTGACGATCTCTTCGAACAAATCGCGAAACAGATTCGATTCCTGAAAGCGTCCGTGCCGGTTCTTGGAAAACGTAGAGTGATGTGGAATCTCTTGATCGAAACCCAGTCCAGTGAACCAGCGCCACGCCAGATGCATGCGCAGTTCTTCCACCAGTTTGCGTTCACTGGTGATGCCGTACAGATAACCCACCAGCATAATGCGTAGTAGCAGTTCGGGGTCGATGGAAGGCCGACCGGTCTCGCTGTAAGCACCCTTCAACTTCGCTCGCACGAAGTCGAAATTAACGTGGCAATCAATTAGCCGTAGGAGATGGTTTTCAGGTACCTGGTCTTCAATGCGGAAGTAATAAAACAGCGACTCTGCGCGGGAATGAAGTCCCATCATGAGGAGTAGACCTCCGAGTGTGGCAATTAACCTCAGCACTGGCGAAATCTGGTCTGCTTATAGCCTGATCGCCATTCTCAAACAAGCGTCAACTCAGAGACTTTTTCAACACGCACGCCTGTTATCGCAAGTTAATGAAGTACTCCACTTATCTTGTAGTTATGTTGGTCTCCGTGCAGCCCACCACGAAAAGAAAAGGACAAGATTTCCAGTATTCAAGACGACAATTGCTTTGTTGGAGTCGAGTAGCTGAAAGAATGTCAGCACACAGCTCGCCGCGAAAACGAGGCTAAGACGGTCAAGCAAACGAATATCATTTCTCTTATGACTAAACCGGAAAATTAGAAAGGTCATCACGAAGAAGCTGACAGCAATACTTGCTATATAGGATCGAGATATATGTAAAGAACCTGCGAACAAAACTCCCACTGATGAACGCATCGCACCATATCCGACGGCCCCGACGAATCCTGCCGCCCAAAATCTTATTGTCATAGTCATCGTTGAAACACATGCAGTTAGGAGCAGCCATCCCATAGCGCGGTGCAGCCAATCACCCGAAGGCGCTTCTCGAACCATTGCGAACCCAGCCATATAAACACCTGCAATCACAGTTCCGGCCAGGATTTTGGCGGAAACAACAAGGCCAGATTTGACCTGTTCCTTTACTGGTCTTGGATCACGTTTCACAGCGATAGATTCTACTGCCTAGCTTATTCAGGGGCTCGTACCAGTCATTAGCTAGACGAAAAATCTAATTTCTGGTGAAAAATCCCCATTTCACCACTAATCTCCCTGACCTGCCCGACCGTTTCGGGAACGAGTCCTCCCAAGGTTCAACCAAACCGATAACTGGCTTCTGGCTCACAGCTTTTTTCTTGTCAAGCCCTCCCTTTCTCATTTTCTCCGCTAACTATTTGATCTCAATCGAAATATAGTTGTCACCAAAATGTCCCATTCACCCACCCAAATTTCGTAACATAGAAATATTGAGACAAATTAGGTGATTGGGTGCCCGGGTTCGGCGAGCCGAGTAGGCGAGTTAACCCGGGACTAAAGCAACGATGGGTCGGTTGCGACAAAAGAACGCATTCCGCGTGGAACCATATAGGTAGGCTCACACTTTTAACCAGCTCTTGTAAGTCCTTTGTTTGCCGGATGAATCCGCTAAGTCCTTTATTTGCCGGATGACGGGGGGAGGGGGTAGGGTAGGGCACGAATGTGGTTATTGATACGAAATACAACACCTGCAAGTTGTTTGTTATGTATTAACTAGCTATAAGTCATTTGTTTTCAATTATGCCGTAGGGGGTGGGGTAGGGTGGATCTAAGGTTTACGGATGAGTAACCTGACATTCGACAGCATTGATGAGGTTTTGAATTGAAGAAATCGGCGAGAACGAAAACACGTTCTACAGTAGAGAAGAACAGCGCTGCGACCGCCGTGGAAAAATACCTTGCGCGCGTTCCCGACCGCTCCAGGCAAACCTTCCAACAACTCCGTGACGCCGTCAACTCCGCGCTTCCATCTGGAAGTGTAGAGGTAATTAGCTATGGCATTCTGGGATTTAAGAAAGAAAAGGTGATCGTTTGGATCGGCGCATTCGCCAATCACTGCAGCTTATTTCCCGGCGGATCCGTCACCTCTGCGATGAAAGATGAACTCAAAAGCTTCACCACATCGAAGGGAACCATCCAATTCCCGATAGATAAACCAGTCAGCAGAACATTAGTGAGGAAGATTGTAAAAGCTCGTCTGGTCGAGGGGTAAGTTGATCGCTTCTCTTCTAAAACAGCAATGCTGTCATTGATTCAAGGCAAACGCAACGATAGTTTCTCCATGCTTTCCCGTCACCTCTTCGATCCGCGACGATAACTCAGCTTCGAGATCTTCCGTCGTAAGTCGCAGTTCGCACGCGGCAATCTCCTCGTTATTCGCGCCTTGGAAGCAGAGTTCGCAAACTCCTAATCCTTCTTGGGAGCGCACCGGTGGTCCAAAAACACGGCAGGTCATCGGTCGGGAAGAGTAGAGGTCGCACTGCCCGCTTTCGGGATGGAGCACAGGACAAACTTCGTAGTTACCAAACTCTTCAAATGCGTCAGGTGCGGGGTCGAGGATTCCGGTTGCTGCATCGCCAGGGAAGTTAACCCGCAGCCTTTCGACTGACTCGTGAACACGATCTTTGATTCGTTGGGCTCGCTCAGGATCTTGTCGCTCTAAAGCGGCGAGCCCTTCACGCAAGCGGAACGCGTCGAGCTGGCTGATCGCAAATACGCCAACGCAGCATTGCGTACAACCGATTCGGCAGGCGAGCCAATCGCCGCTTCGCTTGACGGAATCTGCAAGCGCTGCATCCACGATTTGGACGAGTTCGTGGTCTCGACGCAAGATCGTTTTGGAATTCATGCGGGAGTCGAAGAGCTTTTGGGCAAGACGAACTTCTCAATCGCTTGGGCGAATCCTTCCGCCTCATTCGACGCAGTGACAACGTTAGCAGCCTTTTGAACTTCGGTGCTGCCGTTACCCATTGCAATGCTGAGCCCGCTCTTACGGAACATGAGAGTGTCATTTGGCCCATCACCGATCGTCGCGATCTGCTCCGTAGGAATGTTTAGCAGTCGCGAGAGTTCAAGTACGACCTCACCTTTGTTCGCCTGAGGATGAGTCACATCGAGATAATAAGGTTGAGATCGGCTCGCAGAGTAACGTCCGCGCGCCGATCCTTGAACTTGGGATTCGCACTTCGCGACGGCATCAAAGTCGTCGCTGACCCCAACGATCTTTACAATGTGTTGCATGAATGGCGAGAAATCTTGCGCGACTTTGGCCGAGAACTTTACCGTCCATGCCTCGTGTTCCACATGAGGCGCTTTTGGATCGCGTATATACCAATCATCTTCGGTATAGATCCAGACATCGAGCTTGTTCTTCGCCAGCGTATCGATGATTTCGGAAGACACTGCTGGATCGAGACGATGACACTGAATTACTTTCAGATCCGGGGAAACGAAGATCCCGCCATTAAAAGCTGCAATTGGCTCAGTAAGCTTAAGCTCATCGATCACCATTTTGGTGCCACGCGGCGGACGCCCGCTTGTAATGGAGAATTTGACTCCAGCCTCGCGAAGTTTGGCGACCGCTTCTTTGGCGCGTCGGGTGACGATTTTTTCTTGCGTAACAAGTGTTCCGTCAACGTCGGATATCACAAGCCGTATCGGTGGTTGGTTCGGTTGAGCGCCCAAAAGTACCCGCTTTCAAATTATTGTTCGTGATAGTTCCATAACAATCCACCATCGATGAATATAGTGGTACCGGTTATGTAATCCGCATCCGATGAACTTAGAAACGCAGCTACGCCAGCAACATCTTCCGGAGTTCCCATCCGGTTCAAGGGAATCTTCTGAAGGAGCGCATCAAGCTTCGCTTTGTCTTGCAATAACGCTGTGTTGATCGGTGTTGCGATTGCTCCAGGAGCGATGCCATTGACGGTAATATTAAAAGGCGCAAGTTCGATCGCCAGATTGCGCGTCAGCATTTTCATTCCACCTTTGCTGGCGCAATAAGCGGCAAAATTGGGGAATGGCAATTCTTCGTGAACCGAGCTGATATTAATAATTTTTCCCGGCTTTTTTGCGGCCTGCAAATGCTTTACAAAGTACTGAGACAGAAAGAAGACCGACTTCAGATTGACCGCGAGGACCAGGTCGTAATCTTCCTCTCTTACCTCCCAAAACGGTGCATTCTTCTCGACGCCCGCATTATTCACTAGAATGTCTAACGTTCCCAACTGATCGGCTGCGCTTTGAATGAAGTGAGAGGCTCGATCCATTTGGGTGAGTTCTACTTGAATAGCTACGGCTCGGCGGCCAAGACTCTTGATCTGGCGCACGACCTCATCAGCGTGTTGCTCATTCGAGCGAAATCCGATGGCAACATCGGCGCCTTCTTGAGCCAAACGAAGGGCAATTCCTCGTCCAATACCTTGATCACCGCCGGTTATGACCGCGACTTTTTTAGCTAATTTGAGCACGAATTCTCCCGTACGCATTGGATGTGCGCTGAACTGAATAGACCGAAACAATGCGGAAATCTATCGAGATGCACTGAATGAGATGCAATCACGTGTATCCTAAGAAAATCTTTCAGCTCAAGGCATTCTAAAAGCATCAACAATTAACCCCGCTGCAGAGTGATCAGAGCATAATGAAAGTTGGCGGCACCTAACCCCACGCATGATCTTTCGTAGAGAACGTATTGCACCTGGAGGTCCGGGAATGGAGCCGCGATGGACACGCGGCGCGAAGGATGCTGTCGGAACTGCCTACTCGACCTCCAGCCACATCTGGTACACGCTTTCGGGCGGCTGCATCACGGAAGTCTACTATCCCACCATTGACCGTCCTCAAATACGCGATCTGCAATTCCTCGTTACCGATGGCGAGACATTTTTCCACGACGAGCGCAGAAATATGGACTCGATGGTGGATTGTATTTCCGAGGCTGCTCTCGGCTTCGAAATGGTTAATACCTCTAAGACCAGCGACTACGTCATCCGTAAGACGATTATCGGTGATCCTCATCAGAATTGTCTTCTGATCCGCACCAGGCTCGAAGCGGCTCCAGAAGTTGCTAAGCGCCTTAAGTTATATGTGCTCTGTGCTCCCCATCTGGAGATTGGCGGCTGGAATAACAACGCCGAAGTGATGGAGATGAGGGCGCACAGAATTTTGGTCGCTCATAAAGGCAACACATGGATGGCACTGAATGCCTCGGCACCTTTCACTAAGTGCTCCTGCGGATATGTGGGTGTCAACGATGGGTGGACCGATCTGTCACAGAACTACCACATGGACTGGGACTTCGACGCAGCCCTCGATGGCAATGTCGCGATGACCGGACAAATAGACCTCTCGAAAGGCTTAGAGTTCACGATCGGATTGGCATTCGGAGAGTCGCTTCACCATGTAGTCAGCACGCTTATGCAGTCGCTCTCCGTGCCATTCGAACGATCGGTGGCGAATTTTGTCGAACAATGGGATCGGACGTCGCGCCGCTTTACGCTTTCCAGCAAGTTGAGTTGCCGCGAATCGCTCCTTTACGAAAGAAGCATTAATCTATTGCTCGCGCATGAAGATAAGCTTTATCCGGGCGCGATGATCGCCTCAATGAGCATTCCATGGGGCGAGGATAAAGGCGACGACGAACTAGGCGGATATCACCTTGTCTGGACTCGAGACATGGTGAATAGCGCCAGCGCATTGCTTGCTGCAGGGGACACGGCAACGGCGTTACGAGCGCTGATCTATCTCGCGGTTTCGCAACGAGAAGACGGTGGTTTCTATCAAAACTTTTGGGTCGATGGCCAGCCCTACTGGTCGGGATCGCAGCTCGATGAAGTGTCTTTTCCGGTACTGCTCGCTTGGCGCCTCTTCAAAGCGAAGGCACTCGGGAATTTTGACCCGACGAACACTATCCTTCGAGCTACCGGATTCTTGATTCGAGAAGGCCCAACCACAGCTCAGGACCGGTGGGAAGAAAACTCTGGTTATTCGCCATACACGTTAGCCGTGAACATCGCTGCCCTAGTGTGTGCTGCGGACTATGTTCGAGCGACCGGCGATGCAGCAACCGCTGATTTTATCGGAGAAGTTGCAGATTTCCTCGAAGCCCATATCGAGCGTTGGACTGTAACCACCCAGGGAACGCTGGTTCCGGGGATTTCAAAGCACTACATTCGGATCAATCCGACGGTCAAGACGCACAGTTCTGGGGTCGAAGATCCAAACAATGGTGTTTTGAGTCTTTCGAACCAGCCACCCAACGCCGTGTATGAATATCCAGCGAAGGACATCATTGACGCAGGATTTTTGGAACTGGTGCGATATGGCGTTCGTAAAGCAACCGACCCGATCATCCAAGACTCTGTTGAGGTGGTGGACAAGATATTAAAGGTTGACACCCCTTATGGCCCCTGCTGGCGGCGTTACAACCACGACGGCTATGGGCAAAAGGAAGACGGAAGCTCCTATACGGGTTGGGGAAGAGGACGGGCCTGGCCCTTGCTGACGGGCGAGCGTGGGCACTATGAACTGGCTGCGGGAAGATCTCCTGAACTTTATCTTCACAGTATGGAGCAGTTTGCCAACGGGATTGGAATCATTCCTGAACAAGTTTGGGATGCTCCGGATCTGCCGATGACTCTCATGAGATTTGGCGGTCCCACCGGCTCTGCGATTCCCCTGCTTTGGGCGCACGGTGAATATCTCAAATTGTTACGGTCATGGGTGGACGGAAGAGTGTTCGACATACTGCAACCTGTAGTGGACCGATATCAGTCCAATAAGAAGAGAAGCAGCGTTCCAATCGAGATTTGGAGGCTAACCCGGCAGATTCCCTACATATCACCGGGAACTAAGTTACGAATTGTGACTTCCGAGCCCTTCATCCTTCACTGGACAGCAGACGAATGGGCTCACAAGACTGAAAGTCCTTCGGTTGAAATTGTAAAATTGGGGCTTTCGTATTTCGATGTTCAAACGCAACCTAGGTCGAAGTTTCCGTTGCGATACAGTTTCTATTGGGCCAATCAGAAACGTTGGGAAGAACAGGAGTTTCGAGTCGATTTGCAGGGCTGATTTCCTGCAGAGCGGCTTTCTCTTCAACCGCAATCATCGGCAAGAATGAGAGGCAGTCATGAGCAGCAATCCCTTAGTACAAGTTTTGGATTTCGGACAGAGTATCTGGCTGGACCAGATGCGGCGTTCGCTCCTCACCAGTGGCGAATTGAAAAAGCTAATCGATGATGATGGCCTCCGCGGCCTAACTTCCAACCCAACCATCTTTGAAAAGGCTATTGGCGGAAGCAAAGATTATGTCGAGCAATTGAGCGAGTTGGGTCAAAAGGGCGCGAGTGTCTCCGACATGTACGAGGCCTTAGTGATCCAGGACATTGGAAATGCAGCGGATGTTTTTCGCGGTGTGTACGACAGCTCAAAAGGAAAAGATGGATTTGTGAGTCTGGAGGTATCGCCCCTTCTTGCCGACGATACCGATGCAACCATCAAAGAAGCGAAGTCTCTCTTTCAGCGGTTAAGCCGACCTAACGTAATGATTAAGGTCCCAGCAACGGCGGCGGGAATCCCTGCCATTGAGGAGTTGATCGCCTCCGGTCTAAATATCAATGTGACGTTAATTTTTTCCGTCGAAGTGTACGAGCAAGTGGTGGAAGCTTACATCAAGGGCCTGGAAAGGCGAGCGGCAGCAGGCCAGCCGATTGACAGAATTGCGTCAGTCGCCAGTTTCTTTGTCAGCCGGATCGATTCTGCTGTGGATAGGCAGTTGGAAGACACGTTAGCGAAAGAAACGGATCCGGCACGTAAGGATCAAATCAAAGCGCTGATGGGTAAGGCAGCGATCGCCAATGCCAAGATGGCCTATCGGTCGTTCAAGAAGACCTTCGGATCCGAGAGATTTGCCAAGCTGAAGGCAAAGGGCGCGCAAGTGCAGCGACCTCTATGGGCCTCTACCAGCACCAAAAATCCGAACTATCGCGATGTTCTCTATGTGGAGGAGCTCATCGGTCCTGACACCGTTGACACAGTTCCTCCGGCAACGATCGATGCCTTCCGGAATCATGGAAAACCGGCTGCTACTTTGGAACAAGGTATGGACCGGGTTGACTCCGTATTTGACGGGCTCAAGAAATTTGGCGTCGATTTCAAAAAGGTCACTGAGCAGTTGACGGTGGAAGGCGTCAAGTCATTTGCAGAATCATTCCGTCAATTGACCGACACGATCGAAGCGCGGCGACAGGAGGTTGCCAATGGAGTTGGCGCCGTACTCAGATAACTTAGGCCGGTACGAAGCTGCGCGGCAGCAGGCGCTCCAAAAGCTCCAGTCGGAACAGTTTGTTGACAAGATCTGGAAAAAAGATCCTGCAGCGTGGCATGCGTCGGGGGACCATGCCAAGTTAATTCCGAATGCATTGGGCTGGCTCGCGGTCCCTGAATTAGTGAGGAAGAATGTCGCAGAGTTGAAGGCGTTTTCAAAAGAGATTGCGGACGCCGGATTTCAGCACGTGATGGTGCTGGGAATGGGCGGATCAAGCCTGTGTCCTGAAGTGCTGACTCGCACGTTTGGAAAACAATCCGGATTCCCGAAGTTGTTAGTTCTGGATTCCACGGTCCCGGCAACCGTACAACGTCTGAATCAACAGATTAATGTCACCAAGACGCTGTTCATCGTGGCGTCGAAATCTGGAAGCACTACTGAACCGCAAATGTTCTACCGCTACTACTTCAATAAGACGAAGCAGGAGCTGGATGACAAAACGGGTCAGAACTTCATTGCTATCACGGACCCTGGCACTCAACTTGAAGGCGAGGCCAAGCGTGACAACTTCCGAAAGATATTCCTTAATCCCGCCGACATTGGCGGAAGATATTCCGCACTTTCATATTTCGGGATGGTGCCTTTTGCTTTAATGGGTGGCGACGTTGAATCGTTGCTTGAGCGTGCGTTAAAAGTTCAGAAGGAGTGCAAGAGGCAAGGAACTGATAACCCCGGTCTGAAGCTGGGAGCCGCACTGGGAGCACTCGCCCTAAGTGGTCGAGATAAGGTGACGTTTATCGCGTCTTCGCCTATCGATTCCGTCGGTTTGTGGACAGAGCAACTCATTGCTGAGAGCACTGGCAAAGAGGGAAAAGGAATTGTTCCAATTGCCGGTGAACCTTTGGCAAGTCCGGAACAGTATGGAGAAGACCGTGTCTTTGTTTCTCTCCGCGCTGCTTCAGCTGCTTCCGATAACGAGAAACAGTTGAATGCTCTGGAAGCGATCGGTCATCCGGTGATCCGACATGTCTTGCAAGATCCTTTGGACCTAGGCGCTGAATTTTTTGTGTGGGAGTTCGCTACTGCAACCGCGGGAGCACTGCTTGGAATTGATCCTTTCGATCAACCCAATGTGCAGGAATCCAAGGACAATACCAAGCGCCTGCTGGCCGAGTATCAGAAACAGGGAACGTTTTCTGAGCAGCCGGTTTTACTTCAGGATCAAGGCGTGCGGGTACTGAGTGACGAATCCAACGTGAGTGCTCTCTCTTCAGCAAAAGATTCACTGGAACACGCAATTCAGGCACACCTGAATCGCGTGAAAGCAGGCGACTACGTGGCGTTGACGGAGTACTTCGATGAGACCCCTATCCATGACTCACTACTGAATGAGCTCCGAGTTGCTATCCGGTCACTCACAAAAGCCGCAACAACCACTGGTTATGGCCCACGTTTCCTACACTCGACCGGGCAGTTGCACAAAGGTGGTGCGAACAATGGAGTGTTCATCCAAATAACTTCTGCAGATGCGAAGGATGAGCCTATTGCCGGAGAGCCATTCACCTTTGGGGTATTGAAGCAGGCGCAAGCGATCGGTGACTTTGAGTCGCTCTCGAAAAGGAGTCGCAGAGCAATTCGCGTCGATTTAGGTAACGACATCGAACAGGGTTTGCGAAGGATGTTGGCAGCGGTGCAAAGGGCGGGAAGATCCCGAAATACACCGGCAACAGAGGTCCTCAAGTAAGGAGCGCTGAATTGGCGACAGGTACGGCAGTAAAAACAGCTGACTTTGGGGTAGTGGGCCTGGGTGTGATGGGGCAGAATTTGGCGAAGAACCTGGCCGACCACGGTGTGAGCGTCGGCGTGTGGAACCTTGAGCCGGAGTGGGTGGACCGGTTCATGAAGGAAAATGAAGGCGGCCCATTCATAGGAACCAAAACATTAGCCGATTTTGCAGCGTCGCTTTCCAAACCTCGAAGAATTTTGGTCATGATCACGGCAGGCAAGCCGGTGGATCTTCTGCTTAACAATTTAGCGCCTCACCTGGAGCCGGGTGACATTGTCATCGATGGAGGCAATTCGTTCTTTAAGGATACGCAGCGCCGAGAAGCCGAGATGAAGGGGAAGAAACTAAACTTCTTTGGAATGGGTGTCTCCGGTGGAGAAGAGGGTGCGCGACATGGCCCATCACTTATGCCTGGCGGTAATAGGGATGCTTACGAACATGTGCGTTCGATTGTAGAGTCCATTGCGGCGAAGACCGATTCAGGTCCATGCGTAACGTATATTGGTCCCGATGGAGCTGGCCACTTTGTGAAGATGGTCCACAACGGTATCGAGTACGGAGATATGCAGCTGATCGCAGAGGCCTACTACATACTTCGCAAAGCGTTAGGTCTTCAGGCTGCTGAATTAGCGAATATTTTCTCTGACTGGAATAAGGGCTTACTCGAATCTTATTTAATTGAGATCACAGCTGAAATCTTTAAGGCCAAGGATCCGACGACTGGAAAGCCTCTTGTCGATATGGTTCTCGATAAAGCGGGGCAAAAGGGAACTGGAAAGTGGACTGCGCAGATCGCTCTTGACTTGGGGATTTCAATCCCCACGATTGCTGCGGCAATCGATGCCAGAATTCTGTCCAGTATGAAGGATGAAAGAGTCATCGCGAGTAAGTTACTCGCTTCTGCTTCGCCCCCCAGGTATTCCGGTGACAAGAAACAATTGATCGATGCAGTTCGGGACGCACTTTATGCCGCCAAGATTTGTTCTTATGCGCAGGGAATGAGTCTGATTCACGCTGCTTCCACTGAATACAAGTGGGACATTAATTTGCGAGAGATGGCGCGCATTTGGAAGGGTGGATGCATCATTCGTGCCAAGCTGCTGAATTCGATCATGCAGGCCTTTGAACGGGATGCGAATCTTGCGAACTTGCTGCTCGACTCCGAGTTTCGTTCATGGATTCAGACGACAGAGGCGAATTGGCGTCACGTAGTGCAAACCGCAGCACAACTTGGTATCCCGGTCCCGTCGATGTCTGCGTCATTGGCATATTTCGATAGCTACAGATCAGTCAATCTGCCGCAAAATTTGACGCAGTCACAACGAGACTTCTTTGGCGCACATACCTATCAAAGAACCGACAATCCGACAGGGCCGTTTGTTCACAGCGAATGGTCTGAACTGGCCAAGGGCTGACGAAAGGCGACATTGTCTATGAGCACCAACGGAAGCGGAATCACCCTGACTCCGATCTCTACGGTCGACCCCTGCACTGTAGTGATTTTTGGTGCCTCGGGGGATCTGACCCGGCGGAAGCTAGTGCCTGCGCTGTGGGATTTGGCCTGCGAAAACTGCATTTCTAAAAATTTTCAAGTTCTAGGCGTGAGCCGTTCGCAGATTAGCGATGAGGAGTTCCGGAAGCAGGCGCGTGAAGCAGCTCAGGGTTCGAAGGACGCTCGAAATTTTGATTCCGTGCGTTGGGAAGAGTTCGAAAAACGATTGCACTACATGGTTGGAGATATCAATCAGAAAGCGTTTTTTAAAAAATTGAGAACGCGCCTAGAAGAGATGGACAAAAAAGAAGGAAGTCAGAACTGGTTGTTCTATGTCTCGACTCCTGCCTCGCTTGCCCCACCGATTTTAGAAGGGTTGAAAGCAGCCGGGTTGAATCGAAACGAGAAAGGTTGGTCCCGGATCGTTTTAGAAAAACCATTTGGTAGAGATCTCGAATCGGCGCGAGAGCTAAACCAAAGTGTTTCCGAAGTGTTCGATGAAAAAGATGTATTTCGTATCGATCATTACCTTGGAAAAGAAACAGTCCAAAATTTACTGTTCTTTCGTTTCGGTAACAGCATGTTTGAGCCGGTTTGGAATCGGAATTACATCGACTACGTAGAGATCACTGCTGCGGAAAAACTGGGCGTTGAAGGGCGCGGTGCATTTTACGAGGAGACTGGCGCGCTACGAGACATGGTGGCGAATCATATGTTGCAACTAGTAACCCTGACAGCCATGGAACCGCCAATTGCTTTCGATGCAGCGTCCGTGCGTGAACAAAAAGTTCAGGTATTGCGCTCGATTCGTCCAATGACGCAGGCGGAGGTGGCGCAGAGGACTGTCCGAGGACAGTATGGGCCCGGACGGATCGATGGAAAAGAAGTCTCCGGGTATCGCGAAGAACAAAAGGTAGACGCAAATTCGCATGCGGAGACGTTTGTTGCGGTTGAATTTCATATCAATAATTGGCGGTGGGCTGGAGTTCCTTTTTTCGTCAGGACAGGTAAAAGGCTGCCAAAGCAACTGACTGAGATCCGAATTCATTTCAAGCGAACGCCGCAAACTTTATTTGCTGCGACTCCGGATCAAGAGATGATGACGAACATCATTACGGCACGCATCCAGCCGAATGAGGGTATCTCGATTCACTTCGCCGCGAAAAAGCCAGGCTCGCATATGTTGCCGGCGTCGGTAAAAATGGATTTTTCATATTCAAAGGCTTTCGGAACCAATACACCGGTGGCGTATGAGACTTTGCTGCTCGACGTTATGCGCGGCGATGCAACGCTTTTTACGCGTCGCGACGAAGTAGAAGCAGAGTGGGCAATCATTACGCCGATCGAAGAGGCGTGGCAAAACTTGCATGTCCCACAATTTCCAAACTATGCCGCGGGGAGTGAAGGGCCGATGGAGGCCGATGCATTGATTTCCGGACAATGCCGGGCATGGCGAGGGTTGCGAGACGACTCACCAGCTGGTGATGAGAGAAAGGAAGTCGCTTGTGAACTCGAGACCCAACAGCAGCCCGCCTAAAGCCGCAGAAGTTATTGTAGGGGCGGATGCGTCCGCGGCGTACAAGGCGGCGGCACAGCGATTTGTCGGACGTGCGAAGCATGCGATAACTGAGCGCGGAGTGTTCAGCGTTGCGTTGTCGGGTGGGTCAACGCCAAAGAAATTGTTTGAAATGCTAGCCTCGCCGGCGTGGCGCGAAGAGGTTGAATGGAGTCGAGTGGCTTTTTTCTGGGGCGACGAAAGATTCGTTCCACCAGATGATCCAAAAAGTAACTATCGAATGGCGCACGAGGCGTTGCTGTCAAAGATTCCAGCCGATCCCCCAAAAATTTTTCGATTCATGACGGAAACAGGTTCAGCGAAGAACGTAGCCATCAAGTATGAGTCGACCATACGAGATTTCTTTTCAGAAAAGACGGGGGTTCCTAAATTCGACTTGATGCTACTGGGTTTAGGCACGAATGGCCACACGGCTTCGCTATTCCCGCATCGCCCAATTTTGCATGAGCACCAAAAGCTCGTGGTGTCCGATTATGTCGAAGAGGTTCAAGCCGAGCGATTGAGTATGACCGTGCCCATTATCAACAATGCCCGTGAGATTCAGTTCTTAGTTCTCGGGACCGACAAAGCTCAGATTTTGCACGATATCCTCGAAGGTCCTCCGCAGCCAGAAGAATGGCCGGCGCAATTGATCGCTGCGGATGGTGGCGGAGAACTTATTTATATCGTCGATTCAGACGCTGCCCGGCTGCTGAGAAAAACTAAGAACATCTCCGAACTGTCCGCATGATTGTGTTGTTAATGGGCGTCTCCGGCTCGGGCAAGACAACAGTTGGAAAACTCCTCGCCGAACAATTGCATTGGAAGTTTGCAGATGCGGATGACTATCATTCCGATTCGAACAAGGCAAAGATGCATGCCGGCATTCCGCTCACAGACGAAGATCGGGAACCCTGGCTGCAGGATTTGAGGCGGCATATGTTGCAGTGGATCGACCGGCACGAAAATGTGGTTTTGGCGTGCTCGGCATTGAAGGAGTCTTATCGCGACATCTTAGTCTCAGGCCCAGACGTAAAGCTGGTATTTCTGGAGGGCTCCTATGAACTCATACAGTCTCGGATTCAGCATCGACAGCGTCACTTCATGAATCCGACGCTGCTGCGCGATCAATTTGAAACCCTAGAGCGTCCTTCAAATGCTTTGGAAATTAATATCGTAAAGAGTCCGCAAGAGGTTGTTGATGAGATCCGAAGAGGGTTGAAGGTTTAAGTCAGAACAGATCTCGCAGCCGCGAGAGTGCGTCGGATTTTACCGCTGGCGCGAATGAAGAAAAAACGGCAGCCCTGAAGGGCGTCGTCTAGCTTCAAGACCCTATCTGCATTTGGACGAACCCGGCGAACGAAGTTTTCGAGGTCCGCTTCCACGTTGAGGGTGAGCGATTCCTCGAATGTGAAGATGTCCCTCCAATAAAGCCAGGAAAACCGTCGCTCCATCGGAAGTGAGATCAGATAGCGACGCGGAAGTGAAAACCGGTGATTGTGGATCAGATGATTCTTGTGGATGAATCTGACTGAATTATCCTCAATTTCGATTAGCCAGCGATGATGGGAGAGACCAGCGATACCACGTTCCATTCCGCGACAGCTTTCCCAAATCCGCGATGGAACTTCGATATATCCGGCTTTCGCAACGCGAACTAATTCATGGCAGACCCAAAGTGGATCTCGAACATCTTCAAGAGTATGAGAACAGATGGCGAAGTCGATCGACTTGTCGGCAAATGGGAATGGAGTGTGGTCGCAGATGTCGCGTTGAATCCAAGTATCACGAGTAAAGAATTCCTGTGTTCCTCCTAATGGAGGGAAGGGGTTATTTTTGGCAAAGGTTTGGTTATAAAAGCCTCTTTTTTCGTATGGCTCAGCATCGATGATGAAGTTGGCCCGATTAAAAGGATGTGCTCCACCTCCGACGTCCAGAACGACGTCGTTGGGTGACAAAGATCTCAGAATTTGGTCCGCATTTCTCTGGAGCATGCGAGAAGTTTAGACAAGCAGCGGCGATTTGGTAAGCGGTCAGAGTAGCAAATTAGAGACATGCATCTTTGGATGGTTCCGAATTGAATTGAAACTGGACGATATTGATTCACGGAGACGACCCTCATGAGCGGTTCTGTTGCCACCGAAGTACTCGACGTTCTTTTCCGCAAGGCTCGCTCGTTCTCATCGTGGCTAAATAAGCCGATCTCAGACGAAATTCTGGTGGAGCTTTACGAATTGGTAAAGTTCGGGCCGACCAGCTTAAATGGGTGTCCAATGCGGGTAACGTTTCTTCGGACCCAAGAGGCAAAGGAGCGCTTAAAGCCCGCACTCCTGCCCGCGAATGTGCCGAAGATGATGGGCGCGCCGGTGACGGCCATCATTGCTTACGATCTTCGTTTTTATGAACTCTTCGGGAAGCTATTCCCCACGCGTCCCAATGCGGGAGATGCGTTTGCAAAAAATCCGGAGCTTGCCGAAGTTTCCGCATTCAGGAATGGCACTCTGCAAGGCGGGTATTTCATTCTTGCGGCGCGGGCGCTCGGGCTGGATTGCGGACCGATGTCCGGATTCGACAATGCCAAAGTGGATGAGGAATTTTTTGGAGCTGGAGCCCAGACTGGGTCTGATCAGGAGTTCTTACCTGGGCGGCTTAAATCGAACTTTCTTTGCAATCTGGGATATGGAGATCCGTCGGGACTTTATCCACGATTGCCCCGCCTTGATTTCAAAGACGCATGCCAACTGCTCTAAGCAGTTGGCTTGGTCCGCCAAAGATAGAGGTTCCGCGGCTCGCCCGGGGGTTTGAGAACGAGCCGTGTATTGAGTCAGAGCTAGCGTGCAAATGGATCGATACCAGCCGTGGCCATCGAATGTGGACGTATCCCAGCAACACGACCAATCAATCCGGCACGCGTGGAGACGCCCATCTTGGTCATAACCAAGCGTAAGAACGCTTTCACGGTGTTGGGACTGATGTTCATGTGCTGAGCAATTTCCTTACTCGTCATGCCCTGTAACAGGTAGCTCATGGCTTCGCGCTCGCGAGCGGTGAGATTGAAGCGGCTGCAAAGCTGATGCAGGCTGATCTCGGGGGACGTCGCACGTTCCAACAGAACGGCCACCGTCCGGGTTGGGTTCTGTCCATGCATATCGAGAAGATAGCGAGTGCAGGTGTAATGACGCCGGCCAGACAGGAATTCACCGATCTGTGGCTTTCCATTGCTTAACACCGAGTTATCTGTTGACCCGGGCATCTTTTCGGAGAGCAGCGTGGTAACCCGCTTCACCGCAGCTGGCTTGTTTGGATAAACAAGAATCTGAAGTGCCTCGTTGTTACAGGCAATCGGATCAAGCGTTGGACCTAACAAGATCAGTCCCGGTTGTGAAAGAGATGGCTGGCGGCTATTTTTTTGCATCATTGGCTCTGGCATAAGTTTCGTTTCCAACTAGTTGGATTCAACCCCTCAAATTCAACTTACAGTTCGTAATGCGTGTTCTACCCGTGCTACTTGTTGCTGTCTTTCTTTTAGCGGACCGAGGTCTTCATCAGCCCGCCAATCTTTTTAAGCTCGGTGATTTACTGCACCACCGTAGCGGTTAATGACGTTCCTGTTGCCGGTGCTGTGAACGCAGCGGGCTGCGTTACTGAGAGCGCCGTGGTACCCGGCGATAGCGGTCGGAAGGTTACCTGGACATCCGATCCGTTTTCGCCAACGCCGCCCGTACCTGGCATTAGGGTGACTGAAGAAATCGGAGTGTTGCCACTCACGAACTGGCCTACAGCAGGAGTACCGGTATTTACCGGAACTACCGCGCTCGTTCCACCTGCAATGCCTTCCGGCTGCGCCAGCTGCACTCCGCTGTCATTGATCGGAATCGCGATGACGTTCATGGTCACGTCGCCGTGAAGAATCGAGGTACCAAAGTCAGCACCGATTCCGTTGCTGCTGGAGAGTACAAATCCAGCGCCCACCGCTGTGACTTGCATCGTGGCGGTTCCAAAGCCGGGCGCCGTGGCTGTCAGTGTCACTGGCGTTGCCGACTTCTTGAGTGCCTGCAGGTAGTAGAGCGGGAAGCCAGCTCCGTTTAATCCGTTACCTGCCTTCACCACTACGACAATCTGGCCGGTTCCAGCCGCAGTCGCCGAGTTCGAAAGCGCGATCGTAGACGGATCCGAGCTGACAATCGTCACGTTGAGATCGGACAGAGTCGCCGTGTTGAGAGCGCCGGAGCCGATACCCTGCAAGCCCTTACCGATGACGTTCAGGCTGTTAGAAGAGAATTGCAACGACACCTGCGGGACCGTGACAGTAGCCGTCATCGCCGCTCCTGAAGCTGGCGTCGAGAAGTTGTTGGGCGTTACCGCGGTGATCGTCGAGGTTCCTTGTCCGACGCTTTGGAAGCGAACACTCGCCGTCTTTTGGTTGGCCGTGAACGTCGCCGGGCTCATGGCGATGGTGCCCACGCTGGTACTCGAGGATGTGACTGTGACATTCACCGATATACCGGCGCGGATTCCCTGGATGGCATTTGTCACCCAATTGAGAGACGAATCCAAACGGTAAGACTCGAGAGTAAGGACGGTATCGCCGGACTGCGTTGTCGTGGAGAAGCCAACGCCTGGAGTTCCGGTAGAGGTTCGGATTGTGAAGCCCGAAGGTGTCACTTGTACGCCAGAGTTAGTTGATCCATAACCCGAAGCGGTTGCAGTGATCTTCAGATTCGAGGTTCCGTCTGCCAGAGCAAGACCCTGAACATAGAAGTCTGGGCTCTGAGATCCGTTCGCGGGCACCACAACCTGAATGGAACCGGAGCCAACAGTGGTTGCACTGGTGGAGAGCACCATCTTGCTCGAGTCGGAGCTGCTCAGCGTGACGATCAGACCTGTGCCAGGCGCTGGCGAACCAAGATTCACGTGAACGTTGGTTTGCAGATTCAGGCCTACGTTGACCGCACCTAACAGGATGGTAGGCGAGGTAACGGTGGCAGTTGCGGACGTGTTAGCTCCAGGGTCCGCAAAGCCAGCTGGTACTCCAATGGAGATCAAACTGGTTCCAGGAGCCACCGGTACAAAGTTGGTATTCGCAAGCGTTTGACCACCGGTTACGACCGCCGGGCTGGTGCTAATGGTTCCCACTGAAGTGGTCGCACTCGTGACAGGAACGCTTACGTTGAACCCGCCACGCACGCGCACGTTAAGCACAGGCGACGATGGATTCTCAAGTCGTGCAGCTTGAATCGACAGCTGTTGTGCTCCGGCAGTGGTCGCGGTACTGAAGTCAGAGCCCAGACCAGCCGGTGTGGCAAGGACGAAGCCGGATGGAACAACGGTGACTGTCGCGAAAGCGGCATTCATGTTCTTCGCGGTTTCGATCAGCGTTGCACTACTACCAGCCGCTCCAACCGCCTGCACATAGACTGCAGTATTAGAGATCGACGCTCCCGCGCTGATCGTGATGGTGACCGATGCACTTCCAGCCGCAGATGGGTCAGTCGATAACAGAACGACACTCGGATCAGAGCTAGTAATTTTGATATCAGTGTCGGATGGCTGAGCTGGTCCAAGCTGCGATGTCACTTGAGCTTCCAGGTTTGATCCAACCGTGATACCCGGCGCGAAGAGCGTGCCAATAGCTGTTCCAGTTCCTTGCAAGTTGACAATTTGTTGACTACTGCCGAAGCCATTGTCGTTAAAGGTCAATGCTGCCGTGCGTACGCCGCCCTGATACGGCAAGAATGTAACGTTAACCGTCAGGATTTGGCCGGCTTGCAGTGTGGTGGGTGTAACGACCGGAGCCGTGAACTCGGCTGCATTTGTTCCGGTGATCGTGACACTGGTCACGGACAGAGGACCGTTACCCGTATTTTGCAGGGTCACCGGGAAAGTCTGTGCCATGGTTGGATCGTTTACGGGCTGGTTGCCGAAGTTCAACGAATTCGTAGAGACCGTTGCGATCGGCGCGGTTCCCGTTCCATTCAAGGCCACGGAATGCGGGCTGCCTGCAGCATTGTCTGTGAACACTACGTTGGCGGAACGTGCGCCGCTGCCGCTAGGAGTAAAGGTCACACTCAGGGTCGTGCTTTGACCCGGCGGAACGGTGAATCCGGCGGTGGGCACAGAGAACTGGCTGGCTTGTGTTCCGGTCAAGGCTACGCTGGAGACGACGAGGTCGTCGGTGCCGGTGTTATTGACCGTGATTGTTGCAGCCGGACTGGTAACGCCCGCATTGATGTTGCCGAAGTTAATGGTCGGCGGAGTAATGCTGGCAATCGGTACGCCAACTCCCGTGCCAGTCAAGCCTACGGAGTGCGTGCCGGCCGTAGTGTTGTCGGTGATGGTGAAGGTTGCAGAACGCGCACCCTTAGCGCCTGGCGTGAATGTGATGGTGAAGCTCTTGCTTCCGCCTGCCTGAACCGTAATTGGAGTGGTTACAGGGGTGAGATTGAAGTCACCCGAGTTCGTGCCACTAATCGAGACACCGCTGATCGTCAGTGGCCCAGTTCCTGTGTTGTTCACCAGGAGCGTCTGAGCAGAACTCGTGGAACCAAGATTTTGATTTCCGAAAGCAATTCCAGTCGTCGGACTGAAGGTGACATTCGGGGCAGTTCCGGTGCCGGTTAATCCGATCGTATGCGGGCTGCCCGGGGCGCTGTCGGTGATCGTGATTGAGCCGGTGCGTGATCCGATTGCGGTCGGAGTAAACGTCACGTTGATGATGCAAGACGCTGAAGCCGCAATGGTGCTTCCGCAGTTATTGGTTTGAGCAAAATCACCTGAGGCCACGATGCTGGTAACTGTCATCGGACCTGTTCCGGTGTTGCTGATCGTCACAGGCTGGCTGCCGCTGGTGCTATTCACGAGCTGGCCGGTGAAGGTGAGAGATGTCGGCGAAGCGTTGTAGATCGGGCTGGTGCCGGTTCCGTTCAAGGTGACTAGATGAGGCGAACCAGCTACGTTATCGCCAATGCTCAAAGTTGAAGTACGTGCGCCTAACGCTGTTGGCTTAAATGTAATGTTGAGTGAAATCGAGGTGCCGGGCGTGACAGTGATTGGTGGGATCACACTCGCCAGGGTGAAGTCTCCGAAGTTGCCTCCAACGATACTCAAAGAATTGATGACAAGGTCTGCGGTTCCAGGGTTCGAAATCGTGATCTGGCTGGCGGTGCTCGTCGTGTTCAGAAGCTGGCCAGGGAAAGTTAGCGGGTTTGGCAGAGCGCTGATTGCCGGTATGGTTCCGGTTCCGCTGAGTGAGACCGTATGCGGGCTGCCAGTAGCGGTATCAGTGATGGTCAAAGTTCCATTCAGTACGCCGGTTGTGGTCGGAGTGAACGTAACGTTGATCGTGCAGTTTGCGCCGGCAGCGATGCTTCCAACGCAATTGCTGGTCTGAGCAAAGTTCGCAGAAGCAGTGACTGGGCTCACGGTTAGAGGAGCTGTTCCAGAGTTCGTCAGCGTCACCGATTGAGGCGCGCTGGTGGTGTTCTGGATCTGATTGCCGAAGCTCAACGAGGTTTGGTTGAGAGAGACCGCTGGTGCTATCCCAATTCCTGTAAGTGCTATTGGGAAACTAGCTGCACCTGAGACGTTGGTTGCTAGGGTAATGGTCGCGGTTCGAGTGCCCGTTCCAGTTGGTGTGAACTTCACGACAATTGGAGACGAATTGCCACCTGCAATGGTGATCGGAGTCGCCGTAGTTGAGACAAACTCGGATGCGTTTGCCCCGGTAATCGTGAAACTGCTTATAACAAGCGGTGCCGCTCCGGTGTTAGTAATCGAAATTGAAGTGGGCGCGCTACTGTTAAGCACGAGCTGGTTGCCGAAATTGAGAGGATTGGGCGCAGCGCTGATCCCAGGTATTAAACCGCTACCCTGTAATCCGGCTGATTGAGTGCTGCCACCAGCGATGTTGTCCGTTACGTCGACGGAGGCAACTCTTCCTCCTCCAGCTGATGGTGTAAACGTTAACGAAATGGTGGCTGAGGTACTGGGGTGGATCGTCAAAGGCAGCGTTACAGGCGTCAAAGTAAAGTCGGTGGCGTTCGTACCACTTACGTTGATAGCTGTAATGATTAAATCCCCGGTTCCAGTATTAGAGATCGTCATTCCGCTTGCCGCAGTAGCCTGACCTACGGCCTGGCTGCCGAAGTTAAGCGGATTCGGAGTGAGAGTAATTGCAGGAGCCGTCCCCGTTCCACTTAGGGCGACGGAGTGCGGGCTTCCAGTTGCGTTGTCGCTGATGCTTAGGCTGGCGGCCTTCGGCCCCGGAGGATTCGAAGGAGTGAATACCACATTGACTGTAGTGTTCGCGCCGGGTGCAACCGTCAGCGGCAGAGTGCCCGAAGTGAAGCTGAAGTCTGCTGCGTTGGTGCCACCGATTTGAATACTGCGGATGACCAGATTCCCGAGGCCAGTATTGCTGATCGTGATCGGCTGAGCAGAGCTGGCAGTGCTAACAGCCTGATTGCCAAAGCTAAGCGTTGACGGAACGCTGATGGTTGGCGTCGCACCATTACCGGAAATCGTGATGCTGTGATTTCCAGCGTTGTCGGTGACGTTGAGCGACGCGGTACGTGCTCCCGCAGCGCCCGGTGTAAAGGTGAAGCTCAGGTTCTGCGTACCGTTCTGGGGAAGGGTAATTGCTGTTGTGATTGGCGTGGTGAGAACGAAGTCAGAAGCATTCGCGCCCGTGATTGCCGCAGCGGAAAGAATCAGGTTGCCTGCGCCGGTGTTGGTGATGGTCATCACCTTCGTTGCGCTAGCTTGATTGACCGTCTGGTTGCCGAAATCAAATGGGTTGGGCGTGCTGCTGAATCCAGGCGCCGCGCCTATTCCGGTCAGAGCAATGACGCGTGGGCTGCCCTGAACGTTGTCGGTAATCGTGAAGTTTGCGGTTCGCGCTCCGGTCGCGGTCGGCTTGAATGTGATGTTGAACGTCAAAGAACCGCCGGACGGAAGCGTGACAGGTGAAGACGGTAAAGCTACGTCAGAGGTGAACTCCGAAGCGTTGGCGCCCGAGATCGTGATCGACGAAATGGTCAACGGACCAGTGCTGGGATTCGTGACTGATATTGGTCGTGCAGAGGAAGCGATGTTGATCGTCTGGGAACCAAAATCAAGCGGGGTGGCTGTAATCGTTGGCAGCACACCAGTGCCGGAGATGTTGAGTGTCAGTGGCGAGGCGGTGCCGTTTGCATTGTGCGCAATGTTCAGAATCGCACTTCGTCCGACAGCTGCGCTTGGCGTAAATGTAAGGCTAATGGTTGTGGTGCCGTTGGCAGGGACGACGATATTTGAAGTCGAGGACGTGATGGCGAAGTCACCAGGATTGCTTCCACCGAGAGAGATCGATGAAATCGTGAGTGGTGCTCCACCGCTGTTGGTGACAACGACTGAATTGGATCCTGTAATCCCGACGAACTGATTGCCGAAGTTGAGGTTCGGAGGATTGAGGCTGATGGCGGCGGCTGTGCCGGTACCAGTCAGCGTGACGCTGTGCGAACCGCTATCCGCAGTGTCGGTCAGAGTGAGGATGGCAGTGCGGGTTCCGACGCCTGTTGGAGTGAACGTGATGTTCACAACCGTGCTCTCACCCGATGCCAGCGTAATTGGGGTTGAACTTGCCGAGAAGTTGAAGTCTGCGGCGTTGGCTCCAGAGATTCCAAAATTCTGAATAACCAGCGTGCCCGGTCCAGGGTTCTTAACCGTAACGGCAAGTGCAGAACTAGTTGTATTTACTGCTTGTGGTGTCGTGAATACTGCCGGATTCGGAGTGATGTTTACCGAGGCGGAAATGCCGTTGCCGCTCAGAGAAACTGCAGGGGCCGCCGTGGCTGCATTGCTTGCGATGCTAAGCGAAGCAGCGCGCGCCCCCGTGGATCCTGGCTTAAAGGTGACATTGATCGTAGTGGTGCCGCCGTTGGCGGTGACAGTTTGGGGGAAGGTTGGGCCTGTGAATGCGAAATCTGATGCGTTCGTACCGGTGATCGTTACACCGGTAAGAGAGAGATCACCGTCGCCGTTGTTTGTGACCGTTAAAGTTTTGGAGTTGCTAACTACGCCTTGCGTCTGATCTCCGAAGGTAAGCGAAGCTGGATCGATCGAGATCTTAGGCGTGGTGCCAATGATCAGAATCGTGCTCGGAGTACCGACGAGATTCAGACCATCGGTGACAATCAACTGCGCGACGTAAGCGCCAGCAAGATCGGCTTTGAATGATGGAGTTGCGGTGGTGGCGCCGGTCAGTGCTGCGGTGCTTCCTGAAGGCTTGGTTAACAAGGACCACGCAAATTTCAGCGGCGCAGTTCCCTTAGACGAGCTTCCATCCAGGTTAACGGTGCTGCCAGCTGCGACTTTCTGAGTCGGTCCGGCAACGGCGGACGGGGGAACGCTGTCAGTTGAAACCAGTACAGTGCTGATTGAATTGGTAGTGCTGGTGCTAATTGCTTTGGGGGTGGGATCTGTTGAACTTTGATCGGCGGCGGCTGGCCCTGTGACTGTCAGCTGAGCCACGTAATTACCGGTGACGTCGATCTTTAGCGACGCAACAACGGACGAAGGATTCGTGATCGTCGCTGTACTTCCGCTTGGCTTTGAAATCAGGGCCCAGGAATAAGTGAGCGTTGTTCCACTGGGGCTGACGGACTTGCTGCCATCAAGAATGATCGTATCTCCGACTTTGCCAGAGATAGCAGTGCCGGTGATCGAGGTTGGGGCCGCAGCGGAAGTTCCAATCGTTACTGAATTTGTAGACGTGTTTCCCTGTCCGTCGTTGACTGTGAGTTCTGCAATGTAAGGTCCGGCAAGATCGGCCTTGAAAGTTGGATTGACGGTATTGCTCGGACTCAGCGATGCGGCTGCGCTGCTGCCAGCAGGGGCAGCGGTGAGCTTCCAGCTATAGGTCAGAGCGTTTCCGTTCGGATCGGTAGACTTGCTGCCATCGAGCTGCACGGTGCTGCCGACCGTAACCAGCTGCGCGACACCCGCATTGGCAACCGGAGAACCTGCAGTAGTCGAAATGGGAACCCAGCTTGCAGTGGAGGTGCCGCCGCTTGCGACTGTCAGCTGAGCCAGGAAGATTCCATCCTGGTCTGCAACGAATGTTGTGGTTACTGCCGACGCTAAGGTGGCGTTCGTTCCATCCGGCTTGGTCAGAGACCACGCATAAATAAGTGCCGTACCGGTCGGGCTGATCGAGCCGCTTCCATCCAGGCGAACAGTGTCGCCTTTCTTGACTGCTTGTGGATTCCCAGCGACTGCGATCGGTGCAGTTCCCGACTGGCTGACAGTGAAGGTCGCGTAGGAGACATGTGTTCCTGTCTTAATCGCGACCATGCGGGGCCCGGAGGAGGGTAAAGTTCCAGAAGTCGAAATGCTGATCTGTGCGCTGGCATGAGTGGCATCGCTGACGGTGAGCGTACCGAATGCACCCGCTGCTCCACCGCCTACGGCGATTCCAGGACCGAAGTTAGCGGTCGTGGATCCTTGAACGAAACTGGTTTTCGTTCCCTCAATATTTACGGTGAAAGGAGCGCTGGCCGGCGAGGCATTGGGGCTCAACGCCACAGTCGCGCTTGGATCTTGATCAAGAGGAGGCGGAGTGTTAACGCCGTTGCTCTGATTACTACCACCGCAGGAAGCTAGCAGGAGAATTAAAAGAAGCGAGACGAAAATAGACGACGCCCTGCCCAGACACACCTTCATCGAAAGGGACCTCATACCAGGATCTTGTTCGTTCCCATCTAACTGGGGAGTTACTTAGTTCAAACCACAAGCAAGCAAAAACTAATCAGCGCGGAATAGCCGCTTCGAACAGACTTCAGCTATTCGCGTGTCAGAAGTGAATCTGGGGGGAGTACGCGAATGCACTAGTCCTAAGAGCAATTCGCAAACCATAGGTAAGCTGTGAAAACAAATGGAATTAGCCAATTGGTGTAGTTCGGGAATGCAAGAAGGTGCACACTGGAAGGGAAGCTTAGTCAATCTAACTTAGTCAGCGGGCGTACACACGTGTGTTCTAAACAGGTTCAATACACCCCTTAGACGAGCAAGGCGTACTGTTCGAAATTTCTAAGGTACTAATCTGAGTTTGAGTTACGGGTGGAGTGTCTGATCCCAGAGTCTTCCGGGCGCCGGGGCGGCTGCGGGGTTACTCACTGACGCAGAACCTGAGCTTCCACTGCTCTTAATCAAGTCCATGAGGTTCGGTGGGTAGAGCTTGAATATCTCGGGTGAGACGCCTGGGGGCAGAGTGACCTGGCCATTGGAATCCACCTGGGGCTTCGAGGATCCGCTCATGTAGGGCGAGTTCCGAGATTGTTCGGGTTGCTTGTTGCCGATCAATCCAGTTGATGTTGACGAATCAGCTCCAGCGGCGCCTCCGCCTTGCGCCAACTGCGGGTATAGATTCCAGATCGCCGGATTGATTTCGTTGGGGAGCGTGGCTGCCCGCTGCATTTGCTGAGGTGTTTTCTTTCCATCGGCGTCGATCGCGGAAGATCCGTGAGCGGCATTCAGGCTTGCCAGGACCCGAGATTCGTGTGCTTCTTTTTCGACGGCAGCAGCTGCTGCGTTGTGAACGCTAAAGGCCTCGTCGATTCCACCGACTCGCTCTTTCAAAATGAGACGGTCAATTTTGTCGGGCGAATCGAGCGACGTTAAAACATAAAAATTGTATTTTGTTCCGTAAAGCAGACTTGTCAAAACCTGTTTAGGATCGCCCGGTCCGAATTTTGCTGCTGCAACTCGTGTGGTTCCGTCTAACGTCGGTGCGTCAATTGTCGCACCAGTATTGACTTTTACAGCATCAAGAACTTCCTTAAGAGTAGCGTTCTCCACCTGGATGGAAAGCTCCCCACTCTGAAGCCTAACGTTCACAGGAAGTGAAGAAGCTGCTCCGGATGATGCTGAATTTGCTGACGCAATGATTTTTTGTTCGTTTGGAGATTGCGCGAAGGTGAGGTTAGCAAGTAAAAAGGAGCAGAAAAGTACGGCGGAAGATTTCGATCCAAGTGCTCGCATTGCACCCTCAATCAAAAAGTAGCTCAAACAGCTGAAAGTTTCCAGCAATCTAAGCGATCCAAAAGCTATTGGTAAGTTACTCGCTTTTTGATACGCCGATTAGGGGACGCGCTTGAGGCAACGCAAAGGAGTAGAGCACTCGCTTAGCGAAAAAACAATCGCCCTATGATTTAGTCCAAATGCGTAATACCTATGGGCTGATACATCTGTTTAAACGGAAATCGTCGGTAAATTCTTGACTTCAATGGGGATTGAGCGATAGTAATGCTTGTCTGTTCCCCCGCTGTATGGCAACAAGAAACTAGGATCGCGCGAGCCATATTAGTCACGTGGGAGTAGCGGTATGTCAGGTTCTTCCGTAGGGTTTATTCTGCTCGACTCGAACATGAATCCCGTAGCCTCAAATCCTGAGGCTTTACGGATATTGTCTTTTCCAACCAATCCCGAGCATATAAACCGCGTTGATTTGTTTTTGCGCGATAAGGTTCGGGCAAGCTTAGTGTCAGCGCGCCGGCCCTCGCCAGTGCCCACCTCTTCACCTTCTTCTTTCGTTCCAGAATTTCGTTCGGGAAATCGCCGTTACCTTTGTACGGCATTCGTGCTCGATCGTAATTCCAACGGTACAGCCAGTTCATCTGTCGTCCTTCTTCTCGAACGTAACGCGCAATCCTTCGTCGATATGTCCCGCATCTCCGCTCAATTCGATCTCACACCTCGTGAGCGTGAAACTGTCGAACACCTCGTACAAGGCCTCACAACCAAGGAAATCGCGCGTCGCATGAATGTCAGCCCCAGCACGGTAAATGCGTTCCTTCGCATGGTAATGGTGAAGATGGGCGCAACCACCCGCTCGGGAGTTGTCGGAAAAGTTGTTCGACGAAATGTGTGATTGAGCTAGCGTCCACAACTAGTTCATTTGAGGAATGGACGCTAGTTCGGACTCTGTAGATGATAAGCGCATGCGCCGGGGCGATCCTGACAGGAGACAATTCCAGCGGTACCCTCAAGTTTTGGACGTTCAAGCGAAAGAGCTTTCTGCCATGGGTGAGGATGACAAACCCGCGAGGCTCCTTCAAGGCCGCGTCACAAACCTGAGTCGTGGGGGGATCTGTATCCTCACGAGTGAACCCGTCGCGGTTTCCGGGGTAGTACTTTGCGAGCTCTCGTTTCCCAAACTCCCTGTCCCCATCCCAGCCCTGTTGAACGTTCGCTGGTGCGAAAAATACAGCGGAATTGACGGGGAAAACCACCTTGCGGGACTCCAGTTCCTGTTTTGAACCACTGCCCAAAGAGCGAGTGGATGACTCAATCTTGCAAAAACTTATGGGCTAGCCGAAGAGGGTAGCCCACCTGACCTATCCGAAGCAGGGCCAAATTACGCTTTAACTAACCGAAAGTACTCGTCGAAAGAACTAGCCGATTGGGCTAACTGAGATGGAGTATTGTCGCCCGTCCCGCCACACGCCACTCTTGAGCCAGCAACACAGCAGAAACGTTCAATTGTCGTCGGGTTCGCTTGTCCTAAATTGGCTTCCGTCGCCGATTTTGGTCCAGTTTAGAACCGTTTACTGATGATGATCTAAAAGACTGAACTGCTGTAGAACTGCCTTGAGTAGCCAGGGAAATGCAAAAAAGCACAATGTATGCAACGGAATGTTGTTCCTAAAAGAGGCAAAACGTTGCAGTTTTCCAGGGGTAGGGCCCCGCACCCGGACTAGATATTTTGAGTAGTGACAATGACTAACGATGCATTTGGGGATTAAGCGAGTTGGCAAGGAACCTGCATGATTCCAGTCATCACCACCCGGACACAAGGAGTTTTGTAAATGTCTTTCACCCGCAAGTTGCTGAAGTATGCGCTCGTTCTGGCGGGAAGTTCCGCCATTTGTTTTGGGGCACAGAACCCCACCGAAGTTATCTCTGTAATTAACGGCGTGAAGATCACACGCTCGGAATTCGAACAGAAGGAATCCAGCCGGCTTCTCCAGGCTCGGTATGAAATGTATCTCGCCGAAGCCAAGGCCCTGGACGATCTAGTTGAAAAGAAGCTGCTCGAGCAAGAAGCAGCCAAGCAGCACCTGTCGGTTGACGATCTGCTGAAAAAAGAAGTTGGTTCAATGGTAAAGGACCCGACGGAAGACCAGCTTCAGTTCTATTACGAAGGCCTGGGCGCGCAAGCCAACCAGCCCTTCGATCAGGTTCGCGACAAGATTCTGGATCACGTTCGTCAGTTGAGAACTGCCAAAGCGCGCACAACTTATATGGAGAAGCTCCGCGCCAACTCAAACGTTCTGATTACGCTAGCTCCTCCGCGCGCTGACTTCGAGATCGGTGACTCGCCACGCCTTGGTCCTGCGACCGCGCCGGTCACTTTCGTTGAGTTCGCAGACTACGAATGCCCATACTGCTCTAAAGTTCATCCGCAGATTATGCAGTTGCAGAAGGAATTCCCCGACAAAGTCAGCATCGTGTTCAAAGACTTCCCGCTGCAGATGCACGCGCACGCGAAGAAGGCTGCTGAGGCTGCACGCTGCGCTGCTGCCCAGAACAAGTTTTGGGAATATCACTCTGCATTGTTTGAGAACAAACAGCTGGAAGTTCCACAGCTGAAGAAGCAAGCCCGTGAAATCGCGGGAATTGATGGACCTCGTTTCGATAAGTGCCTCGACTCTGGAGAACAATCCGCTGCCGTTGCCAAAGACCTCACCGAAGGTATGAGCTTGGGCTTGAATGCTACGCCAAGCTTCTTCGTCAATGGTCACTTCTTTACAGGCGCGGTGGATTACAACACGATGCGTGACATGGTTACGCAGCAGCTCGCGTTGAACAATGCCGGACAGTCTGCCACTGGTAAATAGTGGCAGTCTGACTGACAAAAATGGATTGCAGAAATGAGGAGATATAGATCGATGCGACGTTTACTAGCGGCTTCAGCTGCACTGTTATTAACTGCCTCGGTGGTGTTTGCCGCAGGCGAAGAACAAGCGGAAAAACCAAAACCGCTCTCCCCTGAAGTAATGGCTCTAAAACAACAGGCGGACGGCGGAGATGTAGCGGCCCTGAACAAACTTGGCAACATGTACAGCATTGGTAATGGCGTTCCTCGCAACCTCACGGAAGCAGCAAAGTATTTCAAGGTTGCTGCTGAAAAAGGTGACAGCGAAGCGCAAACAAAGATGGGCATGATGTCTGAAGCGGGTTTCGGCTTACCAAGAAATGCCGCTGAGGCGATGACTTGGTACAACAAGGCTGCTGCACAGAACAACGCGACTGCGCAAATGCGTCTTGCAACCGCGTACGAAACCGGACGCGGAGTACAGAAAGACGGCAAAGTTGCAGTGAAGTGGTTTACTGCTGCGGCATTGCAAAAGGATCACCGTGCAGAAGTGAAGCTCGGTGACATCTATCGCGATGGGCTTGATCCGGTCCAACACGACTACGCGGAGGCGATTAAGTGGTATCGTGCCGCCGCGGATGCCGGAGATAAGGACGGTCAGTACCGACTTGGCTATATGTACGAGCAGGGGATGGGTGTTCCAGCTAGCTCGGAGGAAGCAATCGCTTGGTACACCAAGTCCGATAAACAGGGCAACGTGGATGCTCACGCAGCTCTGCGGCTGTTGCAGCGATAGACAGTAAGAGAAGGCGTTTAGCAAGTTTGGTTGGGATTTGAGATCGCGCGCTCTAGGCACGATTGCAGGTCCCAGCCAAGTTGCTGTTTTAGCGAGTTTAGAAATAGTTAATAACTTTAAGTGGAGTAATCGTGAACTGTTGCGAAACGGTTACTCGAACAACTTAACCCAATTGGTTAATGCAAAGGTGCAAGAGATTGCACCGTGTCTGGCAGGTGGATCGGTAAGCCTCTGAAAACTAACACTCACATGTTGGTTGGCAGATTGCTTAATTCAAAAGTGATTCTCTCCCATGGGACTGTGGAACCTGTGAGGCTCGGAGAGATTCATGAAGTCATTGGGTTTTGTTGTCGTTCTTGCGGCAATGGTCATGTTTTCCGCCGCATTTGGATTTGCCGACACGATGGTTGGCACGTTGGCTTTTGAGCAGATTTTTGCTGCTCAGCAAGATGTTCCAGGAATTAACGGATTTGTAATTACGAACAATACCGGGTCATTTGCTTTACCTCCGGATTTTCCGGAAACAACCGCGGTAACGTTCACGAATGTGGTGCTGACACTGAATCAGGGTAATGGCAGTAGTTCAGTGTTCAACATTGGGTCGATAGCGCCAGGTGCCTATGTAGATGGTACTGGCGTGACACCTTTTCGATACGCCGATTTGTTGAGTTTTTCGTCGGCAACGATTAGCGGTGATTTTAGCGGCATCACCGGTAGCTTTTTCGCGAATCTCCTCCCCGGTTCCGGAAATTCGCTAGTGGCGCACAGCGATTGGGTCGCCATTTATGCGAAAAGTTCGACGAGTCCGCTTGATCCTTCCCCGGTTCCAGAGCCCTCCAGCCTAGTGCTGTTGGGAACAGCTGCGAGCGGCTTTCTTGCGCGACGTGGCTGGTTGAAGACTCGTTAGTTCGAAGTAGCTCGGTTCTTAGAAAGTTGCAGTACTAGGTTTAGTAGGTAGGTGTGGTTCGCTACCCCCAGTGAAGGGGTGGCGTCGCCATTTAGTTCGAAGTAAGACTGGCCTCTTCGTCGCGGAAGTGTGAGTTGGTAAGTGGAGAGCTTGCTCTCTGTGAGTCGAGGCCTCACTGCGCGGTGCCCTACTTTAAAGGGCACTGGAGGCAAATTGCTCATGTTGAAGGCCCTCGACCAGAAACGATCTCTAACCGCGATCATCGTTATGATCTTCGCGCTGAGCTGTTTCCTCTCAGCTCAGATCACGCTGTCTCCCAGTACGTCGCCCCTTAATGCTCAATCCGGTGTGACAACTGTAAGTGTCACCGGTTCGGGATTTCCGAATGACTCCATCGTCGCATCCAGCGTTCAGGTCCTGCTGGCGTCTTCGGATGGAAAAAACCAGGCGACTACGACAGCGACTAGCTTCACCAGCATTGCCCCCAACACAGCGCGGGTTTCGTTTTTGGTTCCAAGATCCGTTTTAGTTTGGAGTTCGACCAGCTACAAAGTTTCTGTTTCTGGCAAGAGTTCGAGTGGTATTTCCTTTAGCAGCACCAATACAGCCTCTCTCACAATCGATCCAGCCAGCTCGATCTTGTTGACCCCGGGACAGGCGGGCAACGGCACACTTTCGGTCAATATTGTTGGAAACGCGACAAACTTTGTTCAAGGCTCGACCTCGGCACGTTTCGGTCCCGGGGTTTCTGTTGGAACCGGTACAGCAGGTGCGTTCGGTCAAGTAAGCGTCACAGGACCCACCACCGCGACCGCGGTAATTCGCGTCGATCAGAGCGCTGCTCCTGGCCCCAGAAGCGTTCAAGTTGCAAGTGGCACTCAAGAATCGTCGACCACTTTTACGATCACTTCTAACCAAAATTCAGGACCAATTGCGAATGCAGGTCCGCAGCAATACACCCAAGTAGGGAAAACGGTCTTTCTTAATGGCTCTAAATCGACGAGCGGCAGCGGAGTACCTCTCACATTTCAGTGGACTTTCGACTCGGTTCCGTCCGGCAGTACAGCTTCTTTAACCAATGCCTCCTCTCCTGTCCCAAGCTTCGTCGTCGATAAGGCAGGATCGTATGTGGTAAAGCTCACAGTGAGTGACGGAACCTATTCAACGTCTGCTTCAACCAGAGTTTCGACCAGCGGGACCGGACCCACCGCGAAAGCCGGATACAGTCAGTTAGTGTCCCCGGGCAGTGCAGTATTGCTCGACGGAAGTGGTTCGAGCGATCCTGACGGAGATGTGTTGGTGTATCAGTGGTCGTTCTTAGCTAAGCCGCTAGGAACCACTGCCGCTCTATCCGATTCGAATTCCGTGGCCCCGACCTTTACCCCGGATGTCGCCGGAACTTATGTATTGCAGCTCGCGGTCAATGATGGTCATGGAAATACCGCGGTAGATACAGTCACTATCAGCTCCGAATCAGTTCCGCTGTTTGTTGACGCCGGTCCCAATCAAGTTGTTTCAGTCGGAACGACAGCCCATCTGGACGGGAGCCTCTCTTCTTCCAACGCGGGTGCTCCGATTTCCTTCGCGTGGTCTTTTTTGGTGAAGCCGAGTGGGAGTGCGGCTGCACTCTTCAGTCCGACTACAGCGTTCCCCCAGTTCACGGTTGATGTTCCTGGAACGTACGTAGTTCAGGCTGCGGTGACAGATGGTTTCGGTCAAAAAGGATTTGGCACCGTTGTTGTCTCTACGGGCAATTTGCCTCCGAAGGCAAATGCAGGCGGAATGTATAATCTGCCATCGGGAAATACCATTCAGCTGGATGGCAGCAAGTCTTCGGATCTCAACGGCCATCCGCTCAGCTATTCATGGGCGCTAATCTCGAAGCCTGTCGGGAGTTCCGCTGCTTTAAGCCACCCCACCGCGGTGAATCCATATTTCGACGCGGATCTTCCTGGCTTCTATGTAGTACAGCTCATCGTTAGCGACGGAATTTTCGTAAGTACTCCGGACACAGTCCTCGTCACAGCCGCGCTGCCAGTAGTGTCGGTCACGCCGCCGTCTCTTCAATTTGGATCGCAGATCGTTCATCTCACAAGCGATTCGAATTCCGTCAAGATCAGCAACTCTGGAACAGGGAATTTGGTGATCTCGAACCTAGCGTTGTCAGGTGCACAGGCGAGCGAATTCACTTTCTCGGCACCTTCCTTGCCCATCACTGTTCCTCCGGGTGGCAATGCGACTGTGAACGTGTCAGCGACTCCAAACTCTACGGGAGCCCGTTCGGCAACGCTGTCGATTTCGGACAATGCGTATGGCAGTCCCCACACGGTTGCACTCAGCAGTCTGGCGGTCCAAGGCGCGCCAATCATTGGCTTACAGCCCAATCCGGTGGATTTTGGCGCGCAGCCAGTAAACAACGCGAGCACGCCAGTTCCCGTGACGGTTACAAATAGCGGAACGGCGGACCTCGTTGTTTCAGCAATTACGATTTCAGGCTCGAACTCGCTTGACTTCTCCTACACCTCGCCGTCATTACCTTTCACGGTTGCTCCAGGAAATAGGGAACTCGTAAATGTGATGTTTACGCCGAGTGGAACAGGGAGTCGTTCGGCCAGCCTAAATTTCCTGGATAACTCTAGCGGGTCACCACACGCAGTCAATTTAACCGGAGTAGGTTCAATTGGCATTCTCACCCTTAATCCGAATAGCATTCGTTTCCCGGATCAGTCTGCTTTGACTGTAAGTGCGCCGATCCCCATAACGATCACGAATTCAGGATCCGGACCGGCCACCATTCGCTCGTTGGCACTATCTCCTGCAACCTCTGCTTTCCAAATTACGAGCGATGCCTTGCCTCTAACCATTCCAGCAGGCGGCACGGCGACTGTTTCGGTGACGTTTGCTCCGCCTACTTTGGGATTTGTATCCACCTCATTAATTGTCACTAGTAGTGCAATCGGGAGCCCTCAGTCGATTGGACTTTCTGGAACCGGGACTGCCGCTTCCATTAGCTTCTCGCCGACCTCGGTGAATTTCGGATCTCAGAATCTGGATACAAGCAGTACTCCGATTCCCGTCACGATTACGAACTCCGGTTCAGGAAATCTCACAATTTCGAACATTCTGATAACGGGTGCGAACGCAGGCGAGTTCACAATCACCGGAAACACCACGGCCACGCTCGCGGCCGGAGCCAGCACAACCCTTAGCATTACCTTTAAACCAAATAGCGCCGGAAACAGGAATGGTTTGCTGAGCGTTGTGGATAGCGCTCCTGGTAGCCCACACTCGGTTCCACTGTCAGGCGTAGGCACTGTTTCGGGAGCTGGGATCACTCTCAGTCCACCAACACTGACCTTCGCAAGTCAACAACCAGGGACCACGAGTGCGTCACAACAGGTTACGGTTACGAATACCGGAGCTTCCGCTCTGACCATTTCTGGAATTTCAATTACCGGGCTGAATTCCAGTGAGTTTAGTTTCACTCCTGCATTTTCATCGAATGTAGTGTTGTCATCTGGTGCATCCGCCACCTACAACGTCACTTTCACTCCATCGAGTACAGGAACACGTTCCGCAGCGCTGACCTTCGTTGACAACGTTGCAGGTAGTCCTCACGTGGTGGGTCTGACTGGAACAGGTGCGGGCGCAGCCGGAATTAGTGTTGCTCCTGGAAGCCTCGCGTTCGGTGAGCAAAAAATCAGCACGGCTTCGGCACAGAAAAGCGCCGTCATCACGAATATTGGTTCCGCACCCCTAACGATTTCCAGCGTCACAATTTCCGGTTTAAATAGCTTTGATTTCTCGTGGAGTACTACGGGAAATCTGCCCCTGACAATCGCTCCGAACGGAACCCTTGCGTTGAATGTGACCTTCACGCCAGTGGGAAGCGGCTCAAGAACAGCGAATCTGAATATCAGCAGCAACGCATCGGGAACCCCGACCGTGGTGACATTGTCGGGCACTGGCACGCAGCCAATTATCGGAATTAACCCTTCGCCAGTTAACTTCGGAAGTCAACCTGTCACTACGACCAGCGGTGCGACGGCTCTAACAATCAGCAACACGGGCAGTGGAACGTTACAGGTTTCCGCTCTCGCTTTGAGTGGCGCGAACGCCTCCGAGTTCACTCTGACCCCTCCGTCTTTGCCGGCTTCAATCCCTTCTGGTGGTAATGCAGTGGTGAATATCACATTCACTCCTGCCCAGACCGGAAGCCGCACAGCGACCCTCACGATTACCGACAATGCTGGTGGTCCACACACCGTTACGATCAATGGAACAGGAACCAGCACTGGACCCGCGGTGGGTTTGACCCCGTCGACGATCAATTTCGGAAATCAGTCCTTAAATACGATCAGTGCTGCAACCCCGGTGGCTATTACGAACACGGGTGTCTCGAATCTTACGATTCAAGCCATCACGATGTCGGGTAACAATTCGAGTGATTTCATCTTCAGTCTCGCCTCTGGCCAGTTCCCACTAACGCTTGCTCCAGGAGCAATGGCGAGCGTCAATGTGTCGTTTAAGCCGACAGGCTCGGGCGCGCGCAGCGCAATCTTGAATGTTACCGACAATGCTTCCGACAGTCCTCAGAAAGTAACTCTTTCCGGTACGGGCGTGGTTCCCCTTGCGCAAGTCACGCCTGCAAGCCTGAGCTTCGGTAATCAGCCTCAGAGCACTACGAGTACTCCCCAGCAATTCACCATTACAAATAGCGGAACCGGCCCGCTAACTGTGACCAGCGTGATGGTAACGGGAACCAACCCCAGCGACTTCGCGGTTACTCCGAATTCGAACTTCACGGTGGCGGCGGGAAGCAGCACCAACGTTTCAGTCACCTTCACGCCAAATGGAACAGGGTTCCGAACCGCGACAATCAACATCAACGACAACGCGACTGGCAGCCCACAATCCGTAACAGTTTCCGGAACCGGTACCGCCAGCACCACCGGAGTTCAAGTCAGCCCTCTGAGCCTTACTTTCTCCAGCCAGGCTCCTGGAACGACAAGCGCTCCTCAGCCGGTCACCGTCACGAATCTGGGATCGACTGCCGTCACGATCAGCAACCTTGCGATTACTGGCACCAATTCGACTGAATTCACGCTGACGAATGGTCTCGCCAGCTTCAGCATTCCGGGAAATGGCAGCGCAACTCTCTCGGTTACCTTCACCCCGACTGCTTCCGGCTCTCGCGCCGCCACGTTGAATTTTGTAGATAGCGCCACTAACTCTCCGCATCCGGTTACGCTGACCGGAACTGGAGGAACCACAACCGGCGGTCCTCAAATCAGCTTCAATCCAACTAGCTTGTCATTTGGAAATCAGCAGGTGAACTCGGCGAGCGCACCTCTACCTTTAGTTATCAGTAATCCAGGTAGCTCGACGCTGACCATTTTGAGCATCACTACTTCTGGATCTAATTCCGGAGACTTTGCCTTTGGCCAGCAAACATTCCCGCTCAATATCGCAGCTGGCGCAACCGCCACGATCAATGTGGTCTTTACCCCGCAGGGAACAGGGCTCCGAACCGCGAATCTTGTGACGTCCGACAATGCATCCGGAAACCTGCACACAGTAGCTTTGTCAGGAACTGGTGCAATTCCGCTCATCAGCCTGAACACAACTACGCTGAACTTTGGCAACCAGCCAGCTTTTAGTACCAGCAGTCCGATGACATTGACTGTCACAAACCAAGGCTCAGGCGCTCTTGTCATCTCAAATGTTCAGGTGATTCCTGGATCTGCAGTCCAGTTTAATTTCAACGCTCCGGCTCGGCCGATCACCGTCCCGCCGAACGGAGGAACGGCCACGATCACCGCAACCTTCTCTCCGACCGCGACCGGCAGCTTTACGGCTTCGCTTTACATAACAGACAACGCTACTGGCAGCCCTCATATCGTCACCCTGACTGGTAATGGCACCGCGCCATCAGTAAGCATTTCTCCCAGCATTTGGGACTTCGGAACCCAAGCGGTTAGCACGACAGGCTCGAATAAGACGTTCTTGATCAGTAACAACGGTAGCGGCGACCTGAACATTTCCAACATCGCCTTAACGGGAAGCAACCCTGGGGACTTTGTTCTCACTGCGCCGGCAACGCCGCTCACGATCAGCAGCGGCAGCAGCGCAGTCGTGAGCGTTGCGTTCAAGCCGACCCTGGCGGGTTCACGCTCTGCTTCGCTATCGATTACAGACAACGTAGTTGGCAGTCCGCACAGCGTGGCATTGACTGGAACTGGTGTGGGGCCGGGAATCAGCATCAACCCAACTGCTGTCACCTTTAATAACCAGTCTGTCGGTACGACCAGCAATGCAAATACAGTCACAATTAGTAATACTGGTACTGCCAATCTAATCATTTCCAGCATGGCGTTGAGCGGAGCGAACGCTGGTGATTTTTCGATCACCCCGAACGGTTCCTCGCAAATCACGGTTGGCAGCAGCAGCAGCACTATCGTTTCCATTAAGTTCACACCAAGTGGCACCGGCCTTCGTACTGCGACGCTGGCAATCAACGACAACGCCACAGGTAGCCCGCACACAGTGACGATCACCGGAACGGGTGTAGCCCCCACCTTCTCCGCTGGACCTAACCCGCTAGTGTTCGCCAATCAGCAGGTTCTTTCGTCCAGCAGTCCGTTGCAGATCACGGTTACGAATACCGGTGACGGCGTACTCTCCATCACCGGGCTGACGCTCAGCGGCGCTAATGCTGGCGACTTTTCCGTGAGCCCATCGCCATCAGCCGGAAACCCAATCATCATCGCGTCCAACGGTAGTGCGCCGGTGAGCGTTATCTTTACGCCTACGGCCACAGGAACTCGCACTGCTAATCTCAACTTCACGGATAACGCAACCGGAAGCCCGCACACGGTTGCAATCTCGGGCACGGCGGTGACCGGAGGAATCGGCATTGCCCCCGCCAGCATTACATTCCCGGATCAAGTTGTATTGACCAGCGGAACTGCCGTACCGGTCACGATTACCAACACAGGACTTGGGAATCTGGTGATCTCAAGCCTAGGAATTACCGGTACCAACGCGGCTGATTTCTCCTCAAACCTAAACGCGCCGCCAAATATCACGATCACTCCAGGAAACAGCACAGTAGTGAACATTAACTTCACTCCAAGCAGCAGTGGCGCACGCAGTGCCCTGCTGACGATCGTCGATAACGTTGCAGGCAGCCCGCATACCGTTGCGCTCTCTGGCAATGGTGTGCCGAATACGCCATCCATCTCGATTGCCCCACCCAGCCTGAGCTTCGGTACGCAGGCGATAAACTCTCCTAGCGCCCCCCTGCCAATCACCATCACGAATAGCGGCAATGGTGTGCTTACCGTTTCAGGCTTGTCGTTCACTGGAGCGAATGCGACTGATTTTGGATATTCGGCTTCTGCACTTCCGCTTCAGATCGCAAAAGGGAATAGCGCAACGATCAACATCACCTTTACACCAGGTGGAACTGGCGCACGCTCCGCCACTTTAAATATTTCCGACAACGTTAGCCCTGGTCTGCATACGGTCGGTCTCAGCGGTACAGGTGCAGTGCCGGGCATCAACTTCAGCTCATCGTCGATCAATTTTGGCAACCAGCTGGTGGGTGTTGCCAGCGCTCCAACTCAGGTCACGATCACGAATAATGGAGCGGCCAACCTTGTAATCAGCAGCATTACGCCCACGGGAGCGAATGCTGGAGACTTCACTACCAATTTCAATCCAGCTTCCGGTACGCTGACTCCTGGCCAGCAGCTTATCGTTGCTATCACGTTCAAGCCCAATGCCACCGGTAATCGTTCTGCATCACTTGCGGTAGCCGATAACGTAACGGGCAGCCCGCAGACGATCGCCTTGGCTGGCGTGGGCATTCAACCTGCCTTTAGCATCGTTCCCTCTACGGGATTGAATTTCTCGACACAGTCTCCGGGAAGCCCAAGCGTGCCGCAGACGCTGACGGTAACAAACACAGGATCTGCAGATCTTGTGATCAGTTCGCTGTCATTGTCGGGAAGTAACCCGGGTGACTTTAATGTCACGCCTCCAGGGCCTGTCACGATCGTGAAGAACACGAGCGCCACTTTCTCCGTTACGTTTACTCCCGGAGATTTTGGAAATCGCTCCGCATCTCTTGTCTTTAATGACAACGCACCTGGAAATCCGCATACGATTCCATTAACGGGTGTGGGAGCCAATCCTGGAATCAGTGTCCCGGCCTCGTTATCCTTTGGGAATCAGCTGATCAACACCACCAGCGCCGTAAACCAAGTAATCGTATCGAGCACCGGTACTGCGGCATTGAACGTGAGCAGCGTAACCATCACTGGAGCGAACGCTTCAGAGTTCACGATCACGTCGGGCACTACGTTCACAGTGAATCCAGGCTCAACTTCGCCAATCAGCATCACCTTTAGACCCACGGATGTTGGTCCAAGAACAGCAACTCTGAACATTGTCGATAACGCTACTGGAAGCCCGCACACCGTCACATTGAATGGAACCGGAACTGGTCCAACGATTGGACTCAATCCGGTGAGCATTGACTTCGGTCAGCAAGCAGTCAATGTAGTTAGCGGCGCAATTCCGATTACCGTGTCCAATAGCGGTACAGGAAATCTGACAATCAGCGCGATCGCGATTAGCGGAGCGAATGCGTCTGATTTCACCTTCACCGCGGGAACACTGCCTCTAACGGTCGCTCCGAATTCGACTGTCACCATAAACGTAACGTTTAAGCCGCTTGCAAATACTGCACGTTCGGCAACGTTGAGCATTACCGATAACGCAGCTGGCAGCCCCCAGACTGTGCCGTTAGCTGGAACGGGCACGGCTCCGGTCTTCGGCATCGCTCCACAAACCGTGCCATTCGCTGACCAGCTGGTTGGAACCACAAGCGCCGCTCAGACAGTGGCGATCACAAATACTGGTAACGCAACCCTCTCGATCACGGGAGTCGCGTTATCAGGTGCTAATGCAGCAGAGTTCGCATTCAACCCGCCAACGCCAACATTCACCGTTGCCGCGGGAGCTACCTACAATCTGAGCGTTACTCTCTCGCCTTCTACTGCCGGTAATAAGACAGCAACACTCACGGTGACAGAAGCTGGAAACATCGCTCACCCTGTAACCCTTACCGGTAAGGGAGTAGCGCCGCAAATCTCTGTCACTAGCCCATTTAACTTTGGGTCACAGAACAACGGAACACCGGCGACGCTCAACCTCACAATCGGCAACTCCGGTACCGCTCCACTCACAATTTCGAATCTGGCTATCTCGGGTACGAATGCTAGCTTGTTCGCGATCGGCTCTGGCGTCACGCTGCCAATTGTGATTCAGCCGGGAGCGAATACTCCATTGCCGTTGGTGTTTACCTCAGATGTAGACGGCGTGAAAACCGCAACGTTGACAATCACCGACGATGCTGCTGGAAGCCCACACAACGTGACGTTGAACGGAACTGGTACCCATGTCCCGGCGCAGATTTCGTTGCCGACAACGGTATTGTTCTCCGGCTCAATCCCAGTGAATACCTCAGCGACTCCGCAGACGGTCGGAATCAGTAATCCAGGAACAGTTCCATTGGTGATTTCGAACATCACACTCGGTGGAAACTTCCCTGGAGATTTTTCATTCAGTGCCCCGGCATTACCGTTTACGGTGAACGCCGGAAGCACCACTAACATCACTGTAAATTTCAAACCTACGAATGCAGGAAACAGGGCCGCAACGCTGAACTTCACGGATAACACGACGGCCGGTACGCACAGCGTAATTTTGCAAGGAAATGGTCAAGTTTCTGGACAGCTGACGTTGCCATCGCTCTCGATTGGCTACAATCTTGAAGCCGCAGTGGTCGCCTCGATGAGCACCAACGCGCCAAACGATACGCAGGTCACGCTCACCAGCACCAACGGATCACTGGTGCTACTTTCGACTGATCCTGCGGTGGCCGGCTCGACCAGTATCACAGTCACAGTGCCTCAAGGGTTAGGTCAGAATGGATTTGGCTTCCCGGTGTTCTACATTCAAGGATTAGCCGCTTCGGGCAGCGCTCAAATTAACGTCACAGCAGCCGGTTATACATCTAATCCCGCCACCGTGACCCTTACTCCCGCCGGATTCATCATCGGAAGTCCTGACGGCGTCGGTCAGAATTTCAATACGACCACGCAATCCGGTGCTACCGCGATCAGTGTTATACCCGCGCGGCTGAATATTGACAGTTCGATCGCAGCTACAAATGGCATTCGAATTCGAGGCGGCATTTCAATCAATGTGCCTGTAACGAGTGCGACTCAAGCCGTTGGAACCATCAGCGGTAGTCCGGCAGTCGTTGCGGGAGGTAGCTCCAGCGGAAGCGTAAGCTTCAATCCACTCAGCGCAGGAACATCTGTGCTTACCGCGATTGCCCCATCCGGTTTTGCAACACCTTCTGCCACTACGCAAATTACCGCGACCGTAGCGGCGCCGACTATCGCATTGAATGCTGTCACCGTGGGTGCCAACTTACAGACCAGTAGCTCTGGTCTGTTGAGTGCGGCAGCGCCCGCCGGTGGTTTGGTCATCACCATCACGAGTGACAATCCGAACCAGGTACGGCTGTCCACCAGTTCTTCGATTGTCGGAACCAGCCAAATCCAGGTGACTGTGCCTGCGGGATCGTTTGTGATTCCAAACTTCTTTGTGCATGGCTTGGTGAATGGTGGCTCGGCTCACTTAAATGTCATGGCAGATGGCTATCAGCCTGTTTCGCCGGCTCAAAACCCAAGTTCTGGAGCCGTCGCAGTAGTTCCGGCAGGATTTGTGATCGCACCAACCGGGGGGAACGCCGGAGATGCGATTGCAACTGCCACGACGGCGAATAATACTGGGCTAACGGTGTCGGTCTATCGTCTTGATCCGGGAACTCTTGCTCCACAAGGGGTAGGAAGTATCCGGGCGGGATTAAGCGTACAGGTCCCAGTGACGAGCAGCTCGACCTCGGTGGGAACGATTGTGAACAGCCCGTTGACTTTTAACGGCACGGATTTCCAAAAAACGAATGCGCAGTTCGATCCTCTAGGTCAGGGCACGACCACGATTTCAGCAGGGACACCGAGTGGTTTTTCCACTCCGTCAAGTGGAAATTCGATTGTTGCCACTGTGACCGCACCATCTATTGTCCTGGGAGTGTCACAATCGAATATCGGGAAAAATCTTCAGGTCACGGCGTCCGGAAGTCTAACGGCGGGAGCGCCTTCGAATGGCTTCCAAGTAACGCTCACCAGTAGCGATCCAAACAATCTGCGAATCTCGTCTAGCGCCACTTCATTAGGGGGCGGCACTCTTGTGCTCACTCTGAATCAGGGTGACGGAATTGTGGATCAAACTCACGCCGGTTTGCCTCAGTTCTATTTCCAGGCGCTTGGTTCGTCAGGGACTTATACAGTGACGGCAACGGCACCTGGATATACCTCCGCAACTACTAACGTCACCATTACGTCTTCAGGCTTTGTAATTGTGACGCCGAATGGTTTGGGAATTGACTTTGGAGTAGCACTGCATCCGTTCCCATCTCCACAAACGATTGCGATCACGGCGTACCAGTTGGATTCGGGAAATAACCCAATAAATCCTCAACAAGTACGAGGTGGTCTCAGTGTTCCGGTGACCATTAACAACACTCCTTCTGGCGTGGTATCCCTCACGAGTCCAGTAACGGTGGCTGCAGGAAATTCGAGCGTGTCGGATACCGTGAATCCGCTTTCCACCGGCACCGCGACCTTGTCGCTGGTCACTCCGTCCGGATTCTCCACGCCGGCGTCAGGTACGTCGGTCCACGCGAATACCAACTAATACGAGGCGGCGGACGGGATTTTTCATCCCGTTCGCCCGAAAGTAATGGAGAAGGAACCACCGCAATTGAAGTTTTCTGAGAAACTGTTACTTCCGTATCTCTGGGAGACATCAATGTCGTGGGTAAAGAAATACCTCTTAGCGTTGTTGGCAACGTGCCTTTGTCTGGGCAGCGCCTCTGCGCAAGTGATTGATCGTGCGGTCCTGAATAGCGCCGTCTTGATCACCTACGACGTGGAAACGCAGGCAACAACCTCTACCGAATCAAACCCACTTCGGCGTCCAGCTCCCGGACCATCACTATCCCGTGGAACTGGATTTCTGATCTTCCAAGGCCTAGGCCTGACCCATGGAATCGTTTATTTAATCACTAATAAACATGTTCTTCCGCCTCAAGGGAAAAAGAAGGACATCAAAGTTCGTGTTGTAGTTCACGACAAAGATGGAACGGCAAAGGTTCAGGAGGTCAGCGTTCCCGTTGTGGGAGATGACGGCAAATATTTACCATCAGTGCGCGTTCACAAAGATCCCGATACCGATGTCGCTGCAATCAATATTGCTCCGGCTGCCTTTGGCGGACGCTTTCAAGTTCTCATCGATGCGGTTCAGACCCGAAAATATCTAGATACATCCATGCTGCTGACTTCGGATCGATGGGAAGCAATGGGAATTGGAGTTGGCACGCAAGCCTATGTTTTGGGCTTCCCGGCAGCGATCTTCGATCCGCGAAACGTGTCACCGGTTTTACGCGTTGGAGTCGTTTCGACCGATCCCGCCGCAGGGTTCAGTTTCAACGAGGAGCTGCGAAAATCCATGGGCTTTCCAGCCCATGTGAATGGTTTTCTTATCGATGCCAACGTTTATCCGGGTTCCAGCGGCAGCTTAGTGCTGCTGCCTCCGGAGGTGCCGCGTGAAACCGCGGCTGCAGCTTCCGCAGATGTGAATAAAGCGACTAAATCGGCCGATGGGATCAAAGCCGCTTCCAAGACCGATGGAAGCAAACCTGAAGCGGTAAAGGTCGATACGCCGAAGCCCACTGCTGCACCAAAGCCGTACATTCTCGGAATCGTATCCGGGTCGATTCCCATTTACGACGCATCGCTCAATGCTTACGAACGTATCGGTTTAGGAATCGTCTATTCAGCTGATGCGATCCGCGAAGTCATTCGAGATTTCGATCGCTAGCCTTCACCAAAACGAAAAACCTATTGTTGAAAATACGGTTCCCCGATTGAAAAACTCGTGGGAAGCAGGTTCTTTCATGCGAAACTGAGCCCTAAGTTGGCTATTTCATCCCCTTTTGCCGTCGATACAAGACCAGTGCCATCTCTGGAGGCGGATGCGCCTGTCGAATCCCTTCGCAAGATTGATAGCCTGCTCTTATTAGGACTTGCGCTGCTACTCGCTTTTGGTCCATTGGCCTACGGGGCAGTCGAGGATTGGTCAATTTTTGTTCTACGTGCTGCCGCTACCTCTTTCTTCGCGACCTGGCTGGTTAGAGCTTGGTTAGCAAACTCCGTCGAACTGCCAGATTCAAATGCTCTCATTGCTCTCTTAGGGTTCGTCATTCTTATAAGTATTCAGCTTCTTACGGGAAGTACTTCTTACCGGCACGCGACCTTAGTGGAGTTGCTTAACGACAGCGCCTACGGCGTGTTTCTGATTGTTGCGTGCGGGATCGCGCGTGATCGAAATAACTTGAAGCGGTTGCTGACCTTTCTTGTATTTTTTGGATTTCTACTCGCACTTTTCTCTTTGGTTCAGGATTTCAGCGGTACAGAGAAGCTTTACTGGCTTCGCAAGCCAAGGGCAGTTGTAGGGAAAATCTACGGACCGTATGTGAACGGAAATCACTACGCGGGATTAATGGAGATGATTGTGCCTCTCGCTCTTGCGTGGGCTGTTTTAGAAAATGGCGGAAAGCGTCTTTTATATAGCTTCACGTCCGTTTTAATGGCGGCGACCATCTTTTTCGCGCGCTCGCGGGGAGGGATGGCAGCGCTAACCGCAGAGCTCATAGTGTTTGTGGTGCTGTTAACGAAGTTTCGCGGATCTCCTTTTTCGCGGCGTAATTGGGCGGGATTCTTACTCTTTGCTGCAGCCGTGGCGGGAACCGTTGTCTATTTTGGAAGCGACCAGGTCTTGCATCGTTTATCAGACTTACGAGATACGTACCGGCTCGATATTTATCGTGACTCTTTACGAATGTGGCTGACGCATCCTGTTTTTGGTTTCGGATTGGGAACCTTTAGCTGGGTTTTTCCAGCGTACCAATCCTTTTGGATATCTGGACTCGTAGCCCACGCGCACAATGATTACATCGAACTTTTAGTTGAAACCGGTTTAATAGGATCTGGCCTAATAGTGTGGTTTTTGATTTCAGTTTTACGCATAGGACTGAAAAAGATTTCACGCGGATCCAAAGAGGGCGCAACGATCTCTGTTGGAGTTTTAGCGGCGATTGCCGGCTTATTAGTCCACGGCTTATTTGACTTCAATCTGCACATCCCAGCTAATGCGACGCTATTTTTCGTACTGTGTGGCATCTTGTTAAGTTCTTCGTCCTCGAGCCGATCTCGCAGCTCACGTAAAGAGCCTCACGAATTCAGTTCTGCTGATTTCCGCCGCGGTAGCGTTCGTTCATGAGTGGCTCCAGACTCAGGACAGTACTTCTCGCTTTTGTGCTTCCACTTTCGGCAAATTTGCTTCTCACGCTCCATCTAGGTCAGCGCTTGGTTTCAATCGTGGATCAGGATGTGTACTTAGATCAGGCGACGAATATTGCCCATGGCCGCGGCCTGGTTACCTCGTTCGATACGTTGAAGGGATTCACACGGGCCTGGGAGCCGACGTCATTTTGGGGTGTAGGGGCGCAGACGTTTTATGCAGTACCCATCGCGCTCTTCGGTGAGAACTATCTGATATTGAGATTGTTTAATCTTGCGTTGTTCGCTGCCACGCTTTTTTATTTCCGAAAGATTTGTCTGCTACTGTGTCCGACATTACTTGCTGATATGGCAACGGCAGCGGTGGGTCTCAGCCCATTCTTTGCCTTGTTTAACCAATTTTTCATGACAGAAATGCCATTTCTTTTCCTGGAAATAGCAGCTATTTACTATCTATTTCAAAGCTTTCGAGATCAACGCACCCGCTTTTCTTTGGCTTCAGGAATTTTCGCGGGACTGAGCCTGGTGACGCGAGCAGTTCTACTGCCGGTCTTGCCAGTTGTGTTCGCCATACTCTGGAGACTTAAGGGTTGGAAGCCTGCCACAGTTTTTGCACTAGGATGTGCAATTGCCGCATCACCTTATTGCGTTCGGAACTCATGGAACAGTCACGCCATATTTCTCTTCGGCGGAAAAGCACAATACAACTTATGGTTTTTTAACTCTGGCGCCCATCACAAGCCGTTCTTCCAAGAAGATTTTCTAAATGAGCCTCCAATCCCAGATTGGACCAAAGTTGCTACCGAAAAGAATCGAGCGGATCTGGTCGGGAAAATTGGCATTCGGTGGATTGAACAAAATCCCGTCAAGTTTCTGCGGCTATCTCTTATCAAAGGATTCCAATTCCTTAATCCGTTTCCAAAGCACACCGATAGCAGGGCTCTTTGGTTTATTTTGGGAATCTACTCCAGCGTGATCATGCTGGCTTTCGTGTTGGGTCTACCAAAGCTCGAGCTGCGGAATCCTGCCCATGTGTTTCTGATTTTGTTGTTTTTTTCCTACTTAGTGACGGACATGTTTTTCATGCCCGCCTCTCGGCACCGCATGCTCTATGACCCTTTTTTCGTTCTGATCGGATGTTTCGCTTTCGAGCGTTGGTGGCCAAACGAGACGGCGAACCGGAAACCGCTTAGCTATTCCTCTGAAGGCGAAGCAAGTTCAAGCCTTTATAACGAAGGAGTTAGGACTCCTTCAAACGTACTACTGCGAACGTAACGTATTCAGTGACGATTCAGGGTAGGTAAGGGCTTACCTCTAGTCATAATAGGGTTGAGAAGTTAGGCCATCCCCAGGCTTAGGGAGGACTGGAAACACGTGTCTCATAAGACGCAACAACGTCGATATCCGGCCGAATTTGGATTTTCACTGATTGAATTGCTAATTGTGGTGGCAATCATCCTGGTGATCGCCGCGATTGCAATTCCTAACCTGCTGCGTTCCCGAATTGCTGCCAATGAAGCGTCGGCGGTCAGTTCGATTCGCATCATCCATACAGGCGAAGTTACCTACGCTTCTACTTATCCGGACTGCGGATTTGCTTCTTTGGCAAGTCTGGGCGGGACGGGTGGCAGCGCCAGCGGGGCGGGCCTTGTCGACGATGCCTTAGCCAGTGGCAGAAAAAACGGTTATACCTTCTCCGCGAATGCATCGGGTGGCACCAACCAATGCACGATTGGTGCGACTCCTAATACGGCTTATACAATTACTACTCAGCCGCTTTCAGTCGGACAGACTGGGCAACGATACTTTTTCTCTGATCAGTCCGGCGTAGTTCGTTATAAGAGCGGTGCGGCTGCGACCGCCACCGACAACGCGGTGCAATAAAAGAGTACCCCTCCCCCTCCCCACGCTTTCCCCCTCGACTATCGATGGCCCGCTCCGGAGAGGAGCGCGATGACGTCCGCTTATGTGCGGATTCACAAGCAATTTCTTCGTTTTTGAAATGTATGGGTTAGCGAGGCCCCGTGACTTCACATCCAAGCTGGAGTACGATTGCAACCAATCTCCGAACGTGGGGAATGGATTGTGGTCGCGCGAGGGGGGCTCGGATGCGGTCTTTTAACTCATTTCTAGCGGTAAGCCTGGTCTTATTCTCCCTTTTTGTTGCAGGAACAGCTCAGGCGCAAAGGTCGGGAAGTACAGGCAACGGCAGTTCTACGACGACCACCGCACCCAATCCCAATCCCTCGACTGGCGTTAATTCCACAACCCGCCTTCCTGGTGAACCAACCGTGGATACAGTCTTTTTGTCCGGAAAGGTCTTGATGGCGGGCGGAACTCCGCCTCCCGAACCAGTTCCAGTATTTCGAGTCTGTAACGGCACTCCACATCGTGAGGTCATGACGAGTTCCAAAGGCGACTTCAGTATCATTTTGGGTAGCCGTGTTGTGAGTGGCCTATTGCCGGACGCATCGGAGAGCGGACGTGGCAATTCCATTACTGCGACGACGGCTCGAGGCATTGAGCAACAGCTAAATGGCTGTGAACTGCGAGCCGAACTTCCTGGTTACACCTCTACCGTAATTTTGCTGGCCTCATTCAAAACATTAGATAGCCCCAACGTGGGGACAATCTTTCTGCACAAGGTTGGCGGCGATGCTGTTGGGACCAGTATTAGCGTAACCAGTATGCTGGTCCCAAAGAAAGCTCGATCGGAGTTTGAAAAAGCTCGTGAACTCGCGAGTAAGCAAAAACTTTCCGATGCGGATGCTCATCTGAGCAAGGCTTTGGAGATCTATCCCAAGTACGCTGAGGCTTGGTTGATGAAGGGCGAGGTAGAGCAGAATCAAAAGAATCTCGTGGAAGCAGAAAAGGCCTATCGGGCTGCCCTCGAAGCCGATCCTAACTACATTCCCCCCTATCTTCGATTGGCAGGATTGGCTGCGGATAATAAGAAATGGGAGGAGATGATTTCTCTCACCGACAAGGTCATCTCACTCGATCCGATGGATTACCCGATCGCGTATTACTTCAACAGCGCTGCCAATTTGAATGCGAATCGGCTGCCACAAGCCGAGAAGAGTGCATTAAAGGCCGCTGAGATCGATAAGGGTCACCAGGTCCCAAGAATCGAAGTATTGCTGGCTGCCATTTATTCCGCGAAAGGCGATGTTGCGACTGCGGCAAGTCACTATCGCGAATATCTGCGTATCTTGCCTCAGGCGCCGGATAGCGCTCAAATAAAAACAGCTTTGGCGCGGCTAGAAGCGACCGCTGCGGCGGGTTCGCCCGCTGAGGGAACCCCTCAGCAGTAATCGCAGCATCACTCGACTAGTCCTAAGCCCAACCGTAGCCCTGCTTGTTCAAAGGCAAGGAACGAATTCTTTTGCCGGTCGCGGCAAAGATTGCGTTACAAACAGCCTTTCCAGCACATTGGGATCCTAAGCTTAGAATTCCACGTGGACAAGTTGTCGCG
>JADMIO011430530.1_pt1 | contig 57260 bp, 64 predicted proteins | sample 8958161 | NCBI WGS metagenome assembly JADMIO01 (sample SAMN16585339, study PRJNA669376) | soil metagenome | isolation source: Crop rotation soil | place: USA: Cullars Rotation, Alabama | collected 2011 | reverse complement strand
GGCCGCGACTTCAAGTCACGTGAATTCCAAGCTTCGGATCCCACTGTGCTGGAAAGGGACGCCGAACTCGCGCGGCTGCAGCCGGCGGAAATCCTGGTGCCGGATGAGGAAGGCTGGCCGGAATCCGTCTCCGGACGCCCGGGCATGCGCCGCCGCGCCCCGTGGCTGTTCGACGCCGACAGCGGCCGTCGCCAGTTGCTGCAGTTCTTCGGCGTCCACGACCTGGGCGGCTTCGGCATCGACGACAAGCCGCTGGCCATCGCTGCCGCCGGCGCGTTGCTGGGCTATGTCGAGGAGACACAGAAGCAGCGGCTGCCGCACCTGACGTCCATCGCCGTGGAAGCCAGCGATGGCGCGATCGCGATGAACGCGGCCACGCGCCGCCACCTCGAACTCGATTCCCGGGTGGACGGCGACGCCAGCGCGACCCTGCTCGGGGTGCTCGATTCCACGGTGACGCCGATGGGCGGGCGCCTGCTGCGGCGCTGGCTGCACCGGCCGCTGCGCGACCGCGGCGTGCTGCGCGCGCGGCACCACGCGGTCGCGACGCTCGAACACGGCGCGCACGCCGGATTGCGCGAGGCCTTCCGCGCCTTCGGCGACGTCGAACGCATCCTGTCGCGGATCGCCTTGCGCAGCGCGCGCCCGCGCGACCTGTCGACGCTGCGCGATGCGCTGGGCCTGCTGCCGCGCCTGCGTGAACTGCTCGCGCCGCTGGACTCGCCGCGGCTGCAGGAACTCGGCGGCGAACTCGGCGAGCACGGCGCGCGCCCTGGTACCGCAGCCGCCGCTGATGGCGCGCGACGGCGGCGTCTTCGCGGAGGGTTACGACGCCGAGCTCGACGAACTGCGCGCGCTGTCCACCAATGCCGACCGGTTCCTCGTCGACCTGGAGGCGCGCGAGAAGGCCGCCACCGGCATCCCGACGCTGAAGGTCGGCTACAACCGCGTGCACGGCTACTACATCGAGATCAGCAAGGGCCAGAGCGACAGGGCGCCGGTGCATTACGCGCGGCGGCAGACCCTGACCGGCGCCGAGCGCTACATCACGGAGGAACTCAAGCAGTTCGAGGACAAGGTGCTGTCGGCGCGCGAACGCGCGCTGTCGCGCGAGAAGCTGCTGTACGAGGCCTTGCTCGACGAACTCGACGCCGACCTCGAAGCGCTGAAGCGGTGCGCTTCGGCACTGAGCGAACTCGACGCCCTCGCCTGCCTCGCCGAGCGCTCACAGGCGCTGGACTGGGTGCAGCCGGTCCTGGCGGACGAACCCGGCCTGCGCATCGAGGGTGGCCGCCACCCGGTGGTGGAAGCGCTGCGCGACGAGCCGTTCACGCCGAACGACCTGGTCCTCGACGACGGGTCCGATGAAAGCAGGACGCGGATGCTGGTCATCACCGGCCCGAACATGGGCGGCAAGTCGACCTACATGCGCCAGAACGCGCTGATCGTGCTGCTCGCGCACATCGGCAGCTTCGTTCCGGCGGCACGCGCGAGGATCGGGCCGATCGACCGCATCCTCACCCGCATCGGCGCGGGCGACGACCTCGCGCGCGGGCAGTCGACCTTCATGGTCGAGATGAGCGAGACCAGCTACATCCTGCACCATGCGACCAGCGAATCACTGGTGCTGATGGACGAGATCGGGCGCGGCACCTCGACCTACGACGGGCTTGCGCTCGCCGATGCCTGCGCCCGCCACCTCGCCGCGCACAACCGCAGCTACACGCTGTTCGCCACCCACTATTTCGAACTCACCGCGCTCGCCGAACCGAACAGCGGCATCGCCAACGTGCACCTGGACGCGGTCGAGCATCGCGATGCCAGCGGCCACGAGGCCCTGGTGTTCATGCACGCGGTCAAGGACGGTCCGGCCGACCGCAGCTTCGGACTGCAGGTCGCCGCGCTCGCCGGCTTGCCGAAGTCGGTGGTGCGCCAGGCGCGCGCGCGCCTGGCCGAACTCGAAGCGCATCGCGATGCGCCTTCGACGCCGCTGACCGCGCAGGCGCTGGACCAGCCTCGGCAGATCGGCCTGTTCGCCCCCGCCTCGGCCGCGCTGGACGCGCTCGCGGGCATCGATCCGGACGAACTCACGCCGAAGCAGGCACTCGAAGCGCTGTACAGGCTGAAAGCTCTGCAGTAGGAGCTTTGCAGTCCGCTAACACGCCGGCGCCTAGCGTGGCGGTTCCTCCACCCGCCAGGGAATCCCCATGAGCAGCCTGACGCAGGGACTCGCCGCGCAACTCGCCGGCGCACCGGTCGACCGGATCGCGGAACAACTCGGGGTTTCGCAGGCGCAGGCGCAGGGCGCGATCGCGGCGGCGCTGCCGTTGCTGGTGGGCGCCCTCGGCAATAACGCAAGCCAGCCCGACGGCGCGCAGGCGCTGCATTCCGCGTTGCAGGAACACGCCGGTGGCGACGTCGCGAGCGTGCTTGGTGGCGTGCTCGGCGGTGCGATGGGTGGCGCCGGCGGAGGCTCGAACGACACCCTCGGTCGCATGCTCGGCCACATCTTCGGCGGCCAGCAGCAGGAGGCGACGCAGGGCATCGGGCAGGCGACCGGGCTCGGCGGCGACAAGACCCGGATGCTGCTGCGCATCCTCGCGCCGATCGTGCTCGCCTACCTCGCCAACCACATGTTCGGCGGGCGGCAGCGGCAGGCGGCAGGCCAGGATCCAGGTCCGCGCGGACTGGGCGAGGTGCTGGGTCGCGAAGCCGAACAGATGGGCCACCAGCCTGGCAGTGGCCTCGGCGGCCTGCTGGGGCAGGTGCTGGGCGGTGGAAACGCCGGTGGCCTGGGTGGAATCCTCGGCGGCATCCTCGGCGGTGGCCAGCGCAGCTGACCGTGGGGGAGCGACGGAAGTCGCTGCGACAGTCCCAGGCCTTACGCCGAAGCAACGAACAGCCAGCCGATCGGCGGGCTACTTCGTTGCGGGCGCGACTCCGGCCGCAGCAGCTCCTTGCAGGAACGAGGAGACTGCCGTCGATTCGGCGAAGTGTCGGGCTAGAGATTCGTATAGGTCCGCACGAAGGCAAGCCCCGCTTCGCGTTCGTCGAGCGCGTACGCATACCGGCCGAAGAATTCGACGGCGTGGGAAACCGCGTCCGGCGGAAATTCCGTCAGGCATTTCCCGGTGAATTTCCTCGATCCGGCGAAAATCCCCCGGATCCTGTCATCGGCGAGAAACAGGAAATCGCCCGAAACCGGATTCCGGAGCAGGACGTTCAGCGATCCATACCAGTGCGCGGCCTCCAAGTGGTAGCCAAGGCTCGACCTCGGGCAATTCACCCTCGCGAAAGAACTGAAGGCGGGATCGTAGAAGGTCGCTTCGATCGTTGGCGAGTATGGTGCGTTGGCCAACAACGTCGCGCACACGTCCGCGTCCAACTCGCCGATGACGGATGCAAAGCAACGATCGCCACTTCGCAGGCTCCCGATCGTGGGAACCCCATCCGCATCGATCTCGCAAGGCAGCATGAACGCTAGGTCGCTCATCTCGGAATCCCCCTTGCGCCAAGCCATCGACAGGATTTCCCCTGGAATGTAAGGCAAGCGGCACCCGGCCGGAATCGGCGCGCCTATTCGGACGCGACACCGTTCCGCTCACGTCGCCGGCCGCTGCTCGACTTTCGGTTCTGCGATTTCGCCACCGGGTCGCGCGCGACCGGCCATTTCCGCGCCCGCGTCGCGTGGCAGCTTCCACATCATCCACGCCGAACTCGCGGACACGAGCGCCACCGCGATGAACGCGACGTAGAAGTTGTGCACGTCGGTGTCCGGGCGATCCCACAGCCAACCCGCCGCCTCCAGCACGTAGCCGCCGATGGCGACGCCCAGGCTCAGCGACAACTGCTGCATCATCGCCGCCATGCTGGTGGCCTGGCCCATGCGCGCCTGGTCGACTTCGGCGTAGCTGATCGCGTTGAGGCCGGTGAACTGCAACGAGCGGAAACAGCCGCTGACCAGCAGGACCGCGAGGATGGCGACATGCGGCGTGGCCGGGCGGAACAGCGCGTAGGTCGCCAGCATTCCCGACGCGACGAACGCGTTCGCCAGCAGCACGCGGCGGAAGCCGAAGCGCCTGATGATCCGCGCGGCCATGGTCTTCATGAACATCGAACCGGCGGCGGACGCGAACGTCAGCATGCCCGACTGCAGCGGGTCGAGCCCGAAACCGAGTTGCAGCATCAGCGGCAGCAGGAACGGGATCGCGCCGACGCCGATCCGGAACAGAGAACCGCCGAGGATGCCGCTGCGAAAGCTCGCGAGCCGGAACAGGCCAAGGTCGAGCAGCGGCGCCGCGAACGTGCGCGCATGCCGCACGTATGCCGCGAGCAGCGCAACGCCGGCGACGAGAGCGGCCATCGCCACCCCTGTCGGCACCAGGTGCCGGCCGAGCGAGGAAAACCCGAACATCGCCGTGGCCAGGCCCAGGCCCGACAACAGGAACCCGCGCCAGTCCAGCGCCCTCGTCGGTGCGCGCAACGCCGGGATATGGCGCAGGCCGAGCACGATGCCGAGCGCGCCCATCGGCAGGTTGATGAGGAAGATCCAGCGCCAGTCGAAGTAGGTGGTGATGAAACCGCCCAGCGGCGGCCCGACCATCGGCCCGACCAGCGCCGGGATGGTGAGCCAGCTCAACGCCTGCACCAGTTGCGACTTCGGCACCGTGCGCAGCAATACCAGGCGACCGACCGGGACCATCATCGCGCCGCCCATGCCCTGCAGGAACCGCGCCCCGACCAGCGCTCCCAGCGAACCGCTGGCCGCGCACGCCAGCGAGCCGAGCAGGAACACGCAGATCGCGCTGGCGAAGGTGCGACGCGCGCCGAAACGGTCCGCGACCCAGCCGCTCACCGGGATGAACACCGCCAGCGACAACAGGTAGGTGGTGAGCGCGAGCTTGAGCGCGATCGGTTCGGTGCCGAGGTCGCGCGCGATCGCCGGCAGCGAGGTCGAGATCACGGTGGAATCCATGTTCTCGATGAACAGCGCGCAGGCGACGATCAGGGGCAACAGCCGCTTCGGCCGCAGCAGCCCTGCGCGCCAGCCTTCCCCGGCCCGGGTGCCGGCACCCGCCTCAGGTGGCATCGATGTCGCCCAGTGCGCGGATCAGGCGTCGCGCGCGCTTGTCGGGTTTCGTTTCGGGCGCCCGGTAACCGGTCCGTTCCGCGGCGCGGAGCGCGCGCGCCTCCTCGCGTGCGGCTTTGGAGGATTCCGTTTCGCGATACAGGGTTTGCGCCACGCTCGCCGGACCGCGCACGTCGGCAAGCGCCAGCACGTCGACCTCGAAGCGTTCCTCGCCGCGCACGATGGCCAATGCGTCGCCGACGTGCACGCTGCGGGAAGGTTTCGGGCGCTGCCCGCCGACTTCGACCTTGCCGGTGTCGATCGCAAGCCTGGCCAGCGCGCGCGTCCTGAAGAAACGCGCGGCCCACAGCCACAGGTCCAGGCGAACGGTGCGCGTCGCCGCGTCGCGTGCCTCCTCGCTCATCCGCCGCCCGCCGCCTCGATCCGTTCCATCGCGCGCACGCTGCCGGGCGCGGCGAGCCAGCCGTAATGCGCGTCGAGCGCGAGCAACGCCTTGCGCGCAGGCGCGACCCGGCCGGCATCGATCGATGCGGCGATCGCGGCCAGTTCCCCTTCGATGCGCGCCTGCAACGCGGCTTCGCAGGCCTCGGCGCCGGCATCGCCGCGCGGCGGGCGTTGCAGCAGTGCCAGCGCGCGCGACAGCCCGCGGCCGGGCGGCAGGCCATGTCCGAGCCGCGGCTCATCGACATGCGCGACGTTGCCCATGCACAACAGCGCCATGCTGCGCCGCGTGCGGCCGTCGATGGCGATGTTCACCTCATCGGCGGTCCCGGTCGATTGCACCACCCGCGTGCGCGCCTGCAGCAGGCGCATCAGGTCGCGCGGCGGCGGCGCGACCGCGGTTTCGCCGAAGGGATCGCTGCCGGAAAAGCCGAGGATGCCGCGGAACACGTCCGGATACGCCACACCGACCAGTTGCGCGGTACGGCCGCCGCCGGAGAAGCCGGCGATGTACACCCGGTCCGGATCGACCGGCAGATGGCGGATCGCGTAACCGTAGCCGTTCAACGCCAGCGGCACGCGCCGCTCGAGCATGTCCTGGTCGTTGCCCGACCCGCGCGCGCTGACCAGGACCAGGCCTTCGCGCGACAGCACGGCGGCCCAGCCCGGCGGCAGGGCGAAGCGATCGGCCGGCGACACGAACACGAGCAGGCCGTAGCGCCCGCCCGCCGGCAGCGGCGGCACGAACAGGTCGTAGCGCTCGCCGGCGGCGATGGTCTGCTCCGCGATCCGCAGGTGCTTCGTCGCCACTTCGCGCTGGTAGGCGCGCAATCCCAGCGGGCTGAGCACGCGTCGCGTCAGTTCATCGCGGGAGGACAGCGGGGAGAGCGCATCGAGCACGACGACCCGCATGGCCGGCCCGGCATCGGCCGCCGACGCCGTGGGAAGCGCTAAGACGATGGCGAGCATCGCGAGGATGCCGCCGGGCCACCGCTTGTCCTTGCGCGATCCGGGCATCGGTCGAAACGCAGATCCGGGGGCGCGGATTATGCGCCCCCAACGCGAACGGCCGCCTCGCGGCGGCCGTTGCGGGTAGCGCATCGATGCGCTTATTCGGCGGCGGCGGCAGCCGCGGCGGCAGCGGCCTTGGCCTTGGCGTTGCCGGCCAGGTCTTCCTTGATGCGCGCCTTCTTGCCCTCGAGGCCACGCAGGTAGTACAGCTTGCCCGCACGCACGTCGCCACGGCGCTTGACCAGCACCGAGTCGATCGCCGCGCTATGGGTCTGGAACACGCGCTCGACGCCATAGCCGTGCGAGATCTTGCGCACGGTGAAGGCCGAGTTCAGGCCCGCGTTCTTCTTGCCGATCACCACGCCTTCGTAGGCCTGCACGCGTTCGCGGTTGCCTTCCTTGACCTTGACGTTGACGACGACGGTGTCGCCGGGGCCGAAGTCGGGCAGCTTGCGGCCGGCCTGGGCGGTCTCGAAATCCTGGACGAGGGTGTGGATCGACGGAGTCTTCATGGCGTTGCCTGTTGGTGTGGTTGTCGGCGCGAGTGCACGTGGACCCGCGTCCTGGCTGGTGGAGCGAAGCCGCGCATTATAGCGGGATTATTCCCTTGCGGCGCAAGCGCTTAGCCCGCATCGGCGGGCCCCTGCGCCGCACGGAAAACGCGCAGCAGCTCACGGTCGGCCCGATCCAGAGCCGCCTCGTCGAGCAGGTCGGGCCGCCGCAGCCAGGTCCTGCCCAGGGCCTGCATGCGCCGCCATCGGGCGATTTCGGCATGGTTGCCCGACAGCAGCACCTCCGGCACGGACCCCAACTCGTGCTCGACAGGGCGGGTGTAATGCGGGCAATCGAGCAGGCCATCGAGGCCGAAACTGTCCTGTTCGGCCGAACCGGCATCGTTCAGGGCGCCGTCCTGCAACCGGGCCACGGCATCGACCAGCACCGCCGCGGCCAGCTCGCCCCCTGACAGCACGTAGTCGCCGATCGAAAGCTCCTCGTCCACCTCGGCCTGCAGCAGGCGTTCGTCCACGCCTTCATAGCGGCCGCAGAGCAGGACGAGCCGCGGCCGGGACGCCAGTTCGCGGACCCTGGACTGGGTGAGTCGCTGGCCCTGCGGGCTGAGGTAGACCACGCGTGCCGGCGCCGGATCCGCGTCGCGCGCCGCGCGGATCGCCGCGCGCAGCGGATCGACCAGCATCACCATGCCCGGCCCGCCGCCGAACGGGCGGTCGTCCACCCGCCGGTAGTTGCCTTCGGCGTAGTCGCGCGGGTTCCAGCCATGGATCGACAGCAGGCCGCGTTCGCCCGCGCGCCCGACCACGCCATGCGCGGCGAGCTGGGCGACGAATTCCGGGAACAGGCTCACGATGTCGAAGCGCATGCGCTCAGAACTCCGCGTCCCAGTCGACCGTGACGACGCCGGCGTCGAAATCCACCTGGCGGATGTAGTCGGGTTCGAGGAACGGAATCATGCGCTCGCGCCCGCCGCGCGCCACCAGCACGTCGTTCGCGCCGGTGGAGAACAGGTGCGACACGGTCCCGAAATCGACGCCATCGACGTTCACCACGCGCAGCCCTTCGAGGTCGACCCAGTAGTACTCGCCCGGCGCCGGCGGCGGCAATGCCGAGCGCGGCACCAGGACGTCGGTCCCGCGCATCGCCTCGGCCGCGTCGCGGCCCTCGATGCCGGGAAATGTCGCGACCAGGCCCTTGGCGCCGGCGCGACCGCGCACGCCTTCGACCATGCGTTCGCGGCCCTGCGCATCGCGCAGGGTCCACGGCTGGTAACGCAGGATCGCGCTTTCCGGCGCGGTGAAAGACTCGAGCTTGAGTTCGCCGCGCACGCCGAACGCACCGTGCACGCGGCCGACGGTGATCATCCGCTGGCCGGTATCCGGTGCGCTCATCGGGAACCTGCCGCCTGTATCAGGCGGCCGAGCGGTCAAACAGCCTTGGAGGCTTGCTTGTACAGGTCCGCAACCTTGTCGCTCATCTGCGCGCCGAGGCCGACCCAGTGCTTCATGCGCTCGAGGTTGAGCTCGTAGGGCTTGTCGTTGCCGGCGGCGACGGGGTTGTAGTAACCCACGCGCTCGATGTTGCGGCCGTCCCGCGCGGAGCGCTGGTCGGTGACGATGACGTGGTAGAAGGGGCGCTTCTTGGCGCCGCCACGGGTAAGGCGGATCTTGACCATTGCGTTCTCGGTGTTGCCCAGCGGCCGGAATGGCCGGGTAAGCCGCGAAGTGTAACCGATTGATCCGGATGGAGGAATCCGGGCGAGGACCGCCTCAGCCGGCCACCGCGACCCCGAACCAGTGCCCGACCGCGGCGGTGAAGGCCATCGCCAGCGCGCTCCACAGCAAGACGCGCAGCGCGCCGCGCGCCATCGACGCCCCGCCCGCCCGGGCCGCCAGCGCCCCCAGCACCGCGAGGCAGGCCAGCGACAAGCCCGTCACCCAGGAGCCCGCGCCGTCGGCCGGCGCGATCAGCACCACCGCGATCGGCAACAGCGCGCCCACCGCGAAGGAAGCGGCCGAAGCCAGCGCCGCCTGCACCGGACGTGCGCGCATGATTTCGGTGATCCCGAGTTCGTCGCGCGCGTGGCTGCCGAGCGCATCGTGCGCGGCGAGCTGGGTCGCGACCTGGTCGGCGAGTTCGGGCGTCAGCCCGCGCTTGACGTAGATCGAGGCCAGTTCCCGGTGCTCGCCCTCGGGATAGTGCTCGAGTTCCCAGCGTTCCTTCGCGAGGTCCGCGGCCTCGGTGTCGGCCTGCGAACTGACCGACACGTATTCCCCCGCGGCCATCGACATCGCGCCACCGACGAGACCCGCAAGTCCCGCGAGCAGCACCTGGTGGTGGCCCGCCCCCGCGGCGGCGACGCCGACCACGAGGCTGGCGGTGGAGACGATGCCGTCGTTGGCGCCGAGCACGGCCGCGCGCAACCAGCCCGCGTGCTCCCCGCGGTGGCGTTCTGCCGGCTTGTGGATGGCGCGCGTCATGTCGCGGAACGGCAACCTTCAGCGGAAGGGCTGGCCGCGCCCGCCCATCATCCCGCTCAGCCCGCGCATCATGCCCTTCATGCCGCCGCGGCCGAGCTTGCCCATCATCTTTTCCATCTGCTGGTACTGCTTCATCAGCTTGTTGACGTCGGACGGCGCGAGCCCGGCGCCGCGGGCGATGCGCGCGCGTCGCGAGCCGTTGATCAGCGCGGGATTGCGGCGCTCCTTCTTGGTCATCGAATCGATGATGGCGATCTGGCGCGGGATCTCCTTGCCGGTGACCTGGTTCTTCACGTGGTCCGGAATCTGGCCCATGCCCGGCAGCTTGTCCATGAGCCCGTGCAGGCCGCCCATGTTCTGCATCTGCTCGAGCTGGTCGCGCAGGTCGTTGAGGTCGAAGCGCTTGCCCTTCGCGACCTTCTCCGCGAGCTTCGCGGCCTTGTCCTTGTCGACCTGCTGCTCGACCTGCTCGACCAGGCCAAGCACGTCGCCCATGTCGAGGATGCGCCCGGCGGCGCGCGCCGGATGGAACACGTCGAGGCCGTCGGTCTTCTCGCCCGTGCCGACGAACTTGATCGGCTTGCCGGTGATGTAACGGACGCTGAGCGCCGCGCCGCCGCGCGCGTCGCCGTCGGTCTTGGTCAGCACCACGCCCGTGAGCGGCAGGGCCTCTCCGAAATGCTTCGCGGTGACCGCCGCGTCCTGGCCGGTCATCGAATCGACCACGAACAGGGTTTCGACCGGATCGACGGCGGCGTGCAGCGCCTTGATCTCGGACATCATCGCGTCGTCGATGCTGGTGCGGCCGGCGGTGTCGACGATCAGCACGTCGGCGTACGACTTGCGCGCATCGTCGATCGCGGCGCGGACGATGGCCTCGGGCTTCTGCGACGCGTCGGACGGGAAGAACAGCACGTCGACCTGCTTCGCCAGGGTCTGCAGCTGTTCGATCGCCGCCGGTCGATAGACGTCGGCGCTGACCACCATCACCTTCTTCTTGCGCTTCTCCTTGAGGTGGCGCGCGAGCTTGGCGACCGTGGTGGTCTTGCCCGCCGCCCTGCAGGCCGGCCATCAGCACGACCGCCGGCGCCGGCACGTTGAGGTTCAGATCGCTCGCCTGCGAACCCATCACCGCGGCGAGCTCGTCGCGCACGACCTTGATCAGCGCCTGCCCCGGGGTCAGCGACTTCAGCACGTCCTGGCCGACCGCGCGCACCTTGATCCGCTCGACCAGCGCCTGCACGACGGGCAGCGCGACGTCCGCCTCGAGCAGGGCGATGCGTACCTCGCGGGTCGCCTCGCGGATGTTTTCCTCGGTGAGGCGACCGCGCCCGCGCAGGCGGTCGATGGTGCCGGAAAGGCGCTGGGTCAGGGATTCGAACATCGGGATACCGCGCGCGGCGTAGGCAAACGGGCGGCGATTATAGCGGTCGGCCTTTGTGCGACACTGCAGCGATGACAATCGTTCTCATCGCGGTCGCCGCGTACTTGGTCGCAACCGGCGTGCTGTTGCGTGCCGTGCTGGCCGGGCGCGCGGCGCGCGGCTGGGAACCGCTCTCGGCGCTCGCGATCGTCCTGCATGCCGCCGCGCACGCATTGTCGTGGCACGCGGGCAACGGACCCGACATGCATTTCTTTGCCGCAGCGTCGCTGGTCGGGCTGGGCATGGCGGCGCTGACCACGCTGTTCGGCATGCGCGGGCGCATGCCGGCGCTGGGCGTGGTGGTCCTGCCGATCGCCGCGTTGTCGCTGCTGGCCTATGCCGGCTATGGCCACCGGCCCGCGCCGCCGCTGGACTGGCGGTTGCAACTGCATGCGTGGTGCGCGTTGCTGGCGTACGCCACGCTCGCCATCGCGGCGCTGATCGCGATCATGGTCTGGCTGCAGGAGCGCGCGCTGCGCCGCCACCAGCGCCAGGCCTGGCTGCGAGCGCTGCCGCCACTGACCGAGCTCGAATCGCTGCTGTTCCGCACGATCGCGGTGGGCTTCGCGCTGCTGACCCTGACCCTGCTCACCGGCGTGCTGTTCGTCGAGAACCTGTTCGCCCAGCACCTTGTGCACAAGACCGTGCTCAGCCTGCTGTCCTGGCTGGCGTTCGGCGCCTTGCTGCTCGGACGCTGGCGGCGCGGATGGCGCGGCGCCACCGCCGTGCGCTGGACCCTGACCGCGATGGCATTGCTGCTGCTGGCCTTCTTCGGGAGCCGGTTCGTGCTGGAACTGCTCCTGCATCGCGCATAAGTTGTTGTTTTCATAAGGTATCCGGGATTGTTCCAGATCGTATAGTTGCCTTGACAACTATTGCCTGCGCGCGCATCATGCCGCCCCCATGCCTTCCCCCTTTCCCGATCCGGACGCCTGCGGCTCCTCGCTCGGCCTGCTCTTCCGGCAGGTTCGCGATGCGTTGCGCGACGAAATGCAGCGCGAGCTGGCCGCCAGCGGCCATGACCTGACGCTCAGCCAGTACATCACCCTGAAGAAGCTCAACCTCGGCACCGCCAGCGCGAGCGAACTGGCCCAGGCCGCGGAACTGAACCCGGGCGCGATGACCCGCGTGCTGGACCGCCTCGAGTCGGCCGGGCTGCTGCAGCGGGAAGCGCATCCTTCCGACCGCCGCGCCCTTTGCATCGTCCTCACCGAGCGCGGCCGCAGCATCTTCCCCGAACTCCTCGCCTGCGCCGACCGCGTGCGCGATCGCGCCCTGGTGGGCCTGGACGACCACCAGCGGACCGAGCTCGTGCGCATGCTCAAGCACGTTTATTCCAACCTCAGCGGCCACGAGCGCCAGCCATGACTTCCCTTCCCCGTTCCCTCCGTCGCACGACGGTCGCGCTGGCGACGGCCCTGCTCGCCGCCTGCGCCAGCACCGGTGGCCTCGCGCCGCAGGACGCGCCGATGCACGCCGGCGACGTCGCCGCCGCGCGCAGCCTCTCCGGCGCCCACCTCGCGAACGCGCAATGGCCGACGTTGCGGTGGTGGACCGCGTTCGGCGACCCGCAACTCGATGCGCTTGTCGCCGAAGGCCTCGCCGGCTCGCCGTCCATCGAGGCTGCGGATGCGCGCACGCGCAAGGCCGTCGCCCAGGCCGGGCTGGCCGATGCCCTGCGCAAGCCCACGCTTGGCGCGAGCACCCAGGTGCTCGGCCTGCAGATCCCGGAAACGCTGGCGCCCGAGCCCATCGGGGGCGAATTCAGCACAGCCTGGATCTTCGCCCTCGACTTCAAGTATTCGCCCGACCTGTGGGGCGGCAAGCGCGCGAAATGGGAATCCGCGCTCGGCGCCGCGCGCGCGCAGGACGTCGATGCGCAGGCCGCGCGGGTGACGCTCGCCGCCAACATCGCGCGCACCTACATCGCGCTGGACCAGGCATTCCAGATGCAGGACGTGGCGAACGCCGAAGCCGCGCGTTCGGACCGGCTGCTCGCGCTCAGCCGGCAGCGCGCGAAGGCCGGCATCGACAACGCGATCGCGGTCGGGCAGAACGCGAGCAACGAGGCCACGGCGCGACAGCAGGCGGAAGCCGCGCAGCAGCAGATCGACGCCTTGCGCAACGCGCTGGCGGCGCTGGTCGGAAAGGGCCCGGACCGCGGGCTCGACATCGCCCGCCCGCGATTGCATGCGGAAGCCGCCGTCGCCCTGCCCCCGGTACTGCCGAGCGACCTGCTCGCGCGCCGTGCCGATGTCGTGTCCGCGCTGTGGCGCGTGCAGGCCGCGCAACGGGGCATCGACGCGAGCAAGGCCGACTTCTACCCGATCATCAACCTCGCGGCGATGGTCGGCCTCGCCGCCGGCAACCTCGGCGACCTGTTCGGCAGCAAGGCGCTGCTGGTCAACGGCGGCCCGGCGCTGAGCCTGCCGATCCTCGATGGCGGGCGCCTGCGCAACCAGCTCGCCGCCAGCGACGCCGACTACGACCTCGCCGTGGCCGGCTACAACCAGGCCCTGCTCGGCGCGCTGCGCGAAGTCGCCGACGCGGTGCAGTCCGCGCGCAGCCTCGATGCGCAGCTCGCGCATGCGGTCACCGCACGCGACCAGGCGCAGCGCGCGTTCGAACTCGCCACGCTGCGCTACAAGGCAGGCCTCGCCAACCAGCTCGACGTGCTGAACGCACGGAAGCCGCTGCTGCTGCTCGACCAGCAGGTCGCGATCCTGCGCGCGCACCGCGCCAGCGCCGCGGTCGACCTCGACCAGGCCTTGGGCGGCGGCGTGCCCGCGTCCTTGCTGCCCCTGCCCGAAACGGCATCCACCCTCCTTTCCACGCCCCCTTCCGCGACCACGCCATGACCACCGAAATGAATCCAGAAGCGAACAGCGCCGCCGCGAAAACGGGTGGCAACGGCAAGCGCCGCCGCGCGCTGGCGATCCTCGCCGCGATCGTCGTGCTCGCCGCGATCGGCTGGCTGCTGTACTGGCTGCTGGTCGCGCGCTGGCACGAGGACACCAACGATGCCTATGTCCAGGGCAACGTGGTCACGGTGACGCCGCAGGTCGGCGGGACCGTGGTCGGCATCGCGGTCGACGACGGCATGAAGGTCGAAGCAGGCCAGGTGCTGGTGCGCTTCGACCACACCGACACCGACGTCGCCTACCAGCAGGCGGTGGCGAACCTCGCCAACACCGTGCGCCAGGTGCGCGGCCTGTACAGGGCCGTGGACGCCGGCCAGGCCGACATCGCCGCGCGCCGCGTCGCGCTGGAACAGGCCCGCGCCGACGTCGCGCGCCGCGCCGGGCTGGTCGCCAGTGGCGCGGTTTCGGCCGAGGAACTCGCGCATGCGCGCGCGCAACTCGCCGCCGCCGAAGCCGCGCTCTCGGCCTCGCGCGAGAACACCGCGCGCAACCGCGCGCTGGTCGACAACAGTACCCTGGCCGCGAATCCGCAGGTGCAGGCCGCGGCCGCGCAGCTGCGACAGGCCTACCTCGCCGCGCAGCGCGCGCAGGTCGTGGCGCCGGTCTCCGGCTACGTCGCCAAGCGCAACGTGCAACTCGGGCAGCGCATCGCCGCGGGCACGCCGCTGATGGCGATCGTGCCGCTCGACGAGGTCTGGGTGGACGCCAATTTCAAGGAAACCCAGTTGCAGAAGCTGCGCCTGGACCAGCCGGTCGAACTGGTGTCCGAACTCTACGGCGACGACGTCGTCTACCACGGCACGCTGCAGAGCCTGGGCATGGGCACCGGCAGCGCGTTCTCGCTGCTGCCCGCGCAGAACGCCAGCGGCAACTGGATCAAGATCGTGCAGCGCGTGCCGGTGCGCATCGCGCTCGATCGCAAGGAACTGCACGAGCACCCGCTGCGCCTGGGCCTCAGCATGGACGTGGACGTGGATCTGCACGACGAGGGCCGCGGGCTGCTGCCGACGACGACCGACAACGGCAAGGGACTGGTCACCGATGCCTACGCGCGGCAACTGGCGAAGGCCGACGACCTGATCGACGGCATCATCCGCGACAACCTCGGCGCGCGCTGAGCGAACCGGGCCGCACGCCATGGCTGCCGAGACCACCGCCGACGCGGCGCCGCCCGCGCCGCCCGCCAACTCCGCGATGGGCATGCCCGGCTTCTCGCCGCCCAACCGCGTGCTGGCGACGATCAGCATCGCGCTGGCGATGTTCATGCAGGTCCTGGACATCACCATCGCCAATGTTTCGCTGCCGACCATCGCGGGCAACCTCGGCGCGAGCGCCAACCAGGCGGTGTGGGTCATCACCTCGTTCGCGGTGAGCAACGCGATCGCCCTGCCCCTCACCGGCTTCCTGACCCGGCGCTTCGGCGAGCGCAAGCTGTTCGTGTGGGCGACGTTCGCCTTCGCCATCGCCTCGCTGCTGTGCGGGCTTGCGACGTCCATGGGCATGCTGGTTGCGGCGCGGGCGCTGCAGGGCTTCGTCGCCGGCCCGATGTACCCGCTGGCGCAGGCGCTGATGATCTCGATCTACCCGCCGCAGAAACGCGGGCAGGCGATCGCCCTGCTGGCGATGGTCACGGTGGTCGCGCCGATCGCCGGGCCGATCCTCGGCGGATGGATCACCGACAACTACAGCTGGGAATGGATCTTCTTCATCAACGTGCCGATCGGCATCTTCGTCAGCATGATGGTGGCGCGGCAGATGAAGGGACGACCGGAACGGCTCGACAAGCCGCGCATGGACTACGTCGGCCTGGCGACGCTGGTGCTGGGCGTGGGCGCGCTGCAGGTCCTGCTCGACCTCGGCAACGACGAGGACTGGTTCCATTCGACCCGGATCGTGGTGCTGGCCATCGTCGCGGCGATCTCGCTCACGGTCTTCGTGATCTGGGAAATGACCGACAAGGACCCGATCGTCGACCTGCGCCTGTTCCGCCACCGCAACTTCAGCGCAGGCACGGTGGCGATGGTGGTCGCCTACGCCGCGTTCTTCAGCGTCGGCATCCTGGTGCCGCTGTGGCTGCAGCGCAACCTCGGCTACACCGCGATCTGGGCCGGCTTCGCGACCGCGCCGATCGGACTGCTGCCGGTGCTGCTGACCCCGTTCGTGGGCCTGTACGCGGCGCGCTTCGACCTGCGGGTGGTCGCCAGCCTCGCGTTCGTGGCAATGGCCGTGACCAGCTTCATGCGCGCGCGCTTCAACCTCGATGTCGATTTCCGCACGATCGCCGAGGTGCAACTGTTCCAGGGCCTCGGCGTCGCGCTGTTCTTCATGCCGGTGCTGACGATCCTGCTCTCGGACCTCGAACCGCACGAGATCGCCGCGGGCTCCGGGCTCGCGACGTTCGTGCGCACGCTCGGCGGCAGCTTCGCCGCATCGCTGACAACCTACGCCTGGACGCAGCGCAGCGCGGTGCACCACGCGCAGCTCACCGAAAGCATTCCGCGCACCGACCCGGCGATGCTCGAAACGGTGTCGCGCCTGGGCGCCGGCGATCTCCAGCGCGGCGCGGCGGTGCTCGATTACCAGATCGCGAACCAGGCGGCGCAGATCGGCTTCAACGAGATCTTCCACCTGCTCGGGATCATCTTTCTCGTGGTGATCGCGTTCGTGTGGATCGCCAAGCCGCCGTTCGCGGCGAAGAGCGGCAGCGCCGCCGCCAGCGGCGGACACTGAGGCGCGCGCGGCGGATCAGGGCGTCGTGGCGTCCTTCGCCGCTTCCGCCGCTTCCGCCGCCTTCGCCTTCGCGCGCTCGTCGAACCAGGCGCGGGCCCGTGCCTCTTCCTCGGGTTTCACCTGGTAGTCGACCCAGGCATCGTCGGCGCCGTCGCGGTAGCGGATCGTGCGCCGGCCCGCGTCGACCTCGTAGAACTTGAACGCGCCGCGCAGGTTGGTGAGCAGCATGATCGGCGAGGTGAACACGATGCCGGTGACGAGCCGGCCCTTGTGCAGCGCCAGCGGCAGGATGCCGTAGAAAGGCGGCACCGAAGGCTTGGCCGCTTCGGTGACGCGGAAGAAGTAGTGGCCGAACGTGGTGTGCCCCACCCGCGTGGTTGCGGGAAGGAGCAGCGGCTTGTCTTCGAGTTCCAGCGTGGTCCCCGGGTTGGGCGACTGGATCGTCGACATCGACGAGCAGGCGACCAGCAGGGCGGCCGTGCAGGAAAGCGCGAAATGCCTGGCACCCATTGCCGTTCCTCCGCCGCGACGCAGCGGCCGTTTATGCCACAGGGGAGGTGACGGGGGCCTTCGCGGCCTTCGCGCGGCCGCGCGCCGCGGTCAGAGCGCGTCCAGCGCCTCGGCGAGGCGTTCGACCGCGATGACCTCCATGCCCTTGAACGCTCCGGACTTCGGCGCGTTCGCCTTCGGCACGATCGCGCGCTTGAAGCCGTGGGTCGCCGCTTCCTTCAATCGTTCCTCGCCGTTCGGCACGGGGCGGATCTCGCCGGACAGCCCGACTTCGCCGAACGCAACGGTCTTTTCCGCGAGCGGCGCGTCGCGCAGCGAGGACAGCACCGCGAGCAGAACCGGCAGGTCGGCCGCGGTTTCCTGCACGCGGATGCCGCCCACGACATTGACGAACACGTCCTGGTCGGAAACGCCGATGCCACCGTGCCGGTGCAGCACCGCCAGCAGCATCGCCATGCGGTTCTGCTCCACGCCCACCGCGACGCGGCGCGGGTTAGACAGCGGCGAGGCATCGACCAGCGCCTGCACTTCCACCAGCAGCGGGCGCGTGCCCTCGCGGGTGACCATCACGCAGCTGCCGGGCTGCGGCGCGACGCTGCCGGAGAGGAAGATGGCCGACGGATTCGGCACTTCGCGCAGGCCCTTGTCGCCCATCGCGAAGACGCCGAGTTCGTTCACCGCGCCGAAGCGGTTCTTGAACGCGCGCAGCACGCGGAAGCGCGAACCCGCGTCGCCCTCGAAATACAGCACCGCATCGACCATGTGCTCGAGCACGCGCGGGCCGGCGATGCCGCCTTCCTTGGTCACGTGCCCGACGAGGAACACGGCCGTTCCGGTTTCCTTCGCATAGCGCACCAGGCGCGCCGCGCTCTCGCGCACCTGCGACACCGAACCCGGCGCCGCGGTCAGCGACTCGGTCCACAGCGTCTGGATCGAATCGGCGACGATCAGTCGCGGCCGTGCCGCGGCGGCGTGCTCGAGGATGCGCTCGACCCCGGTCTCGGCCAGCGCCTGCAGGCCGTCGATCGGCAAGCCCAGGCGTTGCGCGCGGCCGGCGACCTGGGCCAGCGATTCCTCGCCGGTGACGTACAGGCCGGGCAGCGACAGCGACATCTGCGCCAGCGCCTGCAGCAGCAGGGTGGACTTGCCGATGCCCGGATCGCCGCCGACCAGCACCACCGCGCCTTCGGCCAGGCCGCCGCCGAGCACGCGGTCGAGCTCGCCGATGCCGGTGGACACGCGCGCATCCGCGTCCTGGCGCACGTCCTTGAGCGCGGTGATCTTCGGCGCATCGAGCTTGCCCGCCCAGCTGCCGCGGCGCGCGGCCGGCGGATTCGACGCGGCGTTTTCCAGCACGATCTCCGACAGCGTGTTCCACGCGCCGCAGGCTTCGCACTGGCCCTGCCACTTGGGGTAATCGGCGCCGCATTCGCCGCAGACGTAGGCGCTGCGGCGTTTCGGCGATGCGGTCTTGCTCACGGCCATGCGTCGTTCCCTCGTGGGTGGCGACACTTTAGCGGGACGCCATCCCAGCGCGCGAGATTCAGGGTCGATCCGCAGCGATGCGGATGACGATGCCCGCGCGGTCGTCGGTGGTCCAGACCGCGCCGTCGCGGGCGACCGCCAGTCCGACCGGCGAGCCTTGCGGGCGCTTGCCTGCGACCTCGTCCCAGCCCGGCGTCAACACGAATGCGTCGGCCGAGGGCGCCATCGCGTAGGGCTGCGATGGGCCGCCGTACACCGGATATCGCGCAGCGTTCGTCGCGACCGGCACGCCGTTCGCATCCGTGGCGTAGGCGACGATGCGTCCCCCCGTGCCGCGGAAACCGTGCAGCGACAGCAGCAATTTCCCGCGCAACGACGGGAACATCGCGCCCTCGTACCACAGCAAGGACAGCGGCGCGGAATGCGGCGGCAGCAACAGCACCGGCGGCGTGTGCGCCGACGACGCGCAGCGGATCGTACTGATCGCTTTCCAGCCAGGCGTCGGCGTCCTGGCGTCGTGGCAATACGGCCAGCCGTAGGCCTTGCCGGCTTCGACCAGGTTCACTTCGTCGAACGGATGCCGGCGGTCGTCGAAGTCGTAACTGTTCTCGCCCTGCAGCACCGTGCCGCGCGGATGCACGCCAAGCGCCACCGAATTGCGCAGGCCGCGCGCGTAAAGGGTGAAATCTCGGCTCCAGCCGCCATGGCCGTCGGGTCCGTAGCGTCGGATGCTCGCCGCGCGTTCGCCCGATTCGCTTTGCGGGCACAGGTCGCCGGGTCGCTTTCCCTGCTTGTCCAGGCACTGGTCGGACGGCGCGCCGATGTTGACAAGCAACGCACCGTCGGTGGCGAACGCGAAGGCCGACAGCGGATGCCGGTTCTCGTGCAGGCGGTTGTCAGGCAGGTGCGCGACCACGGTTTCGATGGTCTTCGCCGGATCGGCCGCGCGCGGATCGAAGCGGAAGATCCGGCTCATTTCGCCGACATAGACCTTGCCGTCCGCACCGATGCGGATCGCATGCGGCAGGTTGAGCCCGCCGAGCAGGCGCGACACGCGCGTGGGCTTTCCGCGCGCGGCATCCAGCTTCCACACCGCGCCGCGCGTCGTTCCCCATCCGCCAAGATCGGTGACCAGCCAGGTCGCGTCGTCGAGCTGGACGAGTTCGCGCGGGAACCGCATCTGCCGCGACGCGTCCGCGCGCGTCGGCCCCGCGACCAGCCCGGCGCAGTAGCCCGTGGCCATGCCGATGGACAACCGCGGGTATCCGTCGCAGGTACCGGACGGCGCGGCGTAGGGCTCGCGCCGTTCCGCGCTCGACGCGGGATGCGTGGTCGCCAACCCGACCAGCACTGCGGCGAGCACGGACTTCGTCCAATTCGGCATTTCGATCCTCCGTGGACCGAAGCATGCCATGCGCGCTGGACAACATGAAAAAGCCCGCCGAGGCGGGCTTCCTGGCGACGGTCAGGCCGCCTCGCCGGCACTGCGTTCCTGCAGGACCTTTTCCGCCGCGGCGTCTGCAGCGACCCGGTGCTGGAGCGACTTGCACAGTTCGACGCCGGCGGGCGTCAGCCGCAAGCCCTGCGCGTCGTCCTCGATCAGGCCGCTCTCGACCATGCGCTGGCGGATTTCACTGTCGCCATGCGTCAGCTCGATGTGCTGGTCGATCCTGTGCAGCACGTCGAGCAGGGCGAGCTCTTCGAGCGAAATCGGATCCATGGCGGCCTCGTTGAACGCTGGTGCCGGAAACAGGAGTCGAACCTGCGACCTACGCATTACGAATGCGCCGCTCTACCAACTGAGCTATTCCGGCAAGGGCGGCAATTCTAACGGCTGGGCCCGGCTCAATCCACCAGCCGCACGCGCAGTTCCCTGGGCAGGGCGAACACCATGTCCTCGGGCTCGCCGTGCAGTTCGCGGACCGAGGCCGCGCCGAGTTCCCTCAGGCGCCGCAGAACGCCCTGCACCAGCACGTCCGGGGCGGAAGCGCCGGCGGTGACCCCGACATGGGCGCGCCCGGTGATCCAGGCCGGGTCGATCTCGCCTGCCCCGTCGATCAGGTGCGCCTCGACGCCCTCGCGTTCGGCCAGCTCGCGCAGGCGGTTGGAATTGGAGCTGTTGGGCGAACCGACCACCAGCACCAGGTCGCATTCGCGCGTGAGCTCGCGCACCGCGTCCTGCCGGTTCTGCGTGGCGTAGCAGATGTCGTCGTTCTTCGGGCCCTGGATCGCCGGGAACTTCACCCGTAGCGCGGCGATGATGTCGCGGGTGTCGTCGACCGAGAGCGTGGTCTGGGTGGTGTAGGCGACGTTGCCCGGCTGCGCGAGCCCGAGCGTGGCCACGTCGCCGATGTCCTCGACCAGGTGGATGCGCCCGCTGCCGGCCTGCGCGTTCCACTGCCCCATCGTGCCCTCGACTTCCGGGTGCCCGGCATGGCCGATCAGAACCATGTCGCGCCCTGCGCGGCACTGGCGCGCCACCTCCAGGTGCACCTTGGTCACCAGCGGGCAGGTCGCGTCGAACACCTTCAACCCGCGCCGGGCGGCTTCCGCGCGCACCGCCTGCGACACGCCGTGTGCGGAGAAGATGACCGTGGCGTTGTCCGGTACCTCGTCCAGTTCCTCGACGAAGACCGCGCCGCGCTGGCGCAGGTCGTCGACCACGAACTTGTTGTGCACGACCTCGTGGCGCACGTAGATCGGCGCGCCGAGGCTTTCGATCGCGCGCTTCACGATCTCGATCGCGCGGTCGACGCCGGCGCAGAACCCGCGGGGATTGGCGAGGACGATGTCCATGGCGTGATTATCGCGCCGCCGGCTTCTTCCTGCCGGAGGCCAGGCTGAACAGCACGATCAGCACCGCGCCGCAGACGATGGCCGAATCGGCGAGGTTGAACGCCGGGTAGTAGTACGCGTCCTTCCAGTGCCACTGGATGAAGTCCACCACGTGGCCGTGCTGCAGCCGGTCGATCACGTTTCCGATCGCACCGCCGATCACCAGCGCGAACGGCAGCGCCGAACGCCAGTCGTCGCGCGGCGTGCGCGACAGCCAGAAGCCGAGCAGGCCGCTGACGGCGAACGCGAGCGCGGTGAAGAACCAGGTCTGCCAGCCGCCGGCATCGGCGAGGAAGCTGAAGGCCGCGCCGGTGTTGTAGGTGCGATACCAGTTCCAGAAGCCGTCGACCACCGGCACCGCGGTGAATTCCGGCAGCGAGGCCAGCACCCAGTGCTTGCTCCACTGGTCGAGGACGAGGACCAGCACGGAGAGGACCAGCCAGGGCAATGCATTCGGGCGCACGCGTTCCATCAGAACCACCTCCGGTCTTCGCCCGGGCCTTCGACATTGGACACGCAGCGCGCGCACAGCGCGGGATGCTTCGCATCGGAACCGACATCGGCCCGGCGGTGCCAGCAACGCACGCACTTGGCCTTCGTCGTCGGCTGGGCGAGGACACCGACCACCCCCTTCGCATCGGCATCCGCCAGGACGCCGACATCGCCGCTGATGAACAGGAAGCGCAATTCGTCCGCGAACGGCGCCAGCCAGGCGCCATCGGAGGCGTTCGCCCGCAGCGCGATCTCGGCGTCGAGCGCGGCGCCGATCTCGCTGGCCGCGCGCATCGGTTCGAGGGTCTTCGCCACCTGTTCGCGCAGGGCGAGCAGGCGATCCATGTCCGCGACCGACAAGGGTGCGCCGTCGGCGAGCGGCGCGAGCCCGTCGTACCACACGGTGAACAGCACGTTGCCCTCGCGTTCTCCCGGCAGGAACCCCCACATCTCGTCGGCGGTGAAGCTCAGGATCGGCGCGATCCAGCGCACGAAGGCTTCCGCGATATGGAACATCGCCGACTGCGCGCTGCGCCGCCCGCGCGAGTCCTCGCGCATGGTGTACAGCCGGTCCTTGGTCACGTCGAGGTAGAGCGAACCGAGGTCGACGCTGCAGAAGTTCATCAGCGCCTGCACCACCGCGGCGAAATCGTAGTTCGCGTAGGCCGCGGCGACGTCCTGCTGCACCTGCCAGGCGCGATGCACGATCCAGCGGTCGAGCGCCACCATGTCGTCGAGCCGGCGGAGGTCGCGGGCCGGCTCGAAGCCGGCGAGGTTGCCCAGCAGAAAGCGCGCGGTATTGCGGATGCGGCGGTAGGCGTCGGCGTTGCGCTTGAGGATCTCCTGCGACAGCGACATCTCCTGGCTGTAGTCGGCGCTGGCGATCCACAGGCGCAGGATGTCCGCGCCCAGGGTCTTCATGATGTCCTGCGGCTCGATGCCGTTTCCGAGCGACTTCGACATCTTGCGGCCGTGCTCGTCGACGGTGAAGCCGTGGGTGAGGCATTGCCGGTACGGCGCGGCCTTGTCGATGGCGATGCCGGTAAGCAGCGAACTCTGGAACCAGCCGCGGTGCTGGTCCGAGCCTTCGAGGTAGAGGTCGGCCGGCTTGCCGAGGCCGCGCGGCAGCAGCACGCATTCGTGGGTGACGCCGGAGTCGAACCAGACGTCGAGGATATCGGTGATCCGGTCGTAGTTCTTCGCCTCGTCGCCGAGGAGTTCCGACGCATCGAGCGCATACCATGCGTCCACCCCGCCCTGCTCGACGCGATCGGCGACCTGGCGCATCAGCTCGACGCTGCGCGGGTGCGGCTCGCCGCTTTCGCGGTGCACGAACAACGCGATCGGCACGCCCCAGGTGCGCTGGCGCGAAATGGTCCAGTCCGGGCGGTCTGCGACCATGCCGGCGATGCGCGCCTCGCCCCACTCCGGATACCACTTCACCGTCCTGATCGCTGCCAGCGCGTCCTCGCGCAGGTTCGCCTGGTCCATCGAGATGAACCACTGCGGCGTGGCCCGGAACACCACCGGGGTCTTGTGGCGCCAGCAATGCGGATAACTGTGGTTGAGTTTCGAGAACGCGAGCAACGCGCCGTTCGCGCGCAGCGCCTCGACCAGCGCATCGTTGGCCTTCCACACGTGCATGCCGGCAAGTTCGGCGCCCACGGCGGGCGGCGTCGAGGGCAGGTACACGCCCCGGCCGTCGACCGGATTCAACTGCGCGGCCGAATACTTCTCGACCAGGCCGTATTTCTGTCCGACCGCGAAGTCCTCCTGGCCGTGGCCGGGTGCGGTGTGCACGGCGCCGGTGCCGTCCTCGGCGCTGACGTGCTCGCCGAGCAGGACCGGGATGTCGCGATCCGCGTAGAACGGATGCGCGAACAGCAGGCCCTCGAGCGCCGCCCCGGGGACGCGGCCATGCACGAGCATGTCACCGACGCCGTAGCGGGCGAGCGCGTTTTCCGCGAGCGGTTCGGCCAGCACCAGCCAGCGGCGCGAACCGTCGGCCTTGGCCGGCCCATCGACCAGCAGGTAATCGAGTTCCGGTCCGAGCGAAATGGCCAGCGAGGCCGGCAATGTCCACGGCGTCGTGGTCCAGATCGGCAGCGCGACCTCGACCTCGTCCGGAATCGGAATCCCCCCGAACGCAGCCGCGATCTTCTTGTTCTCGCGCGCGGCGTAGGCGACGTCGACCGCCGGCGAGACCTTGTCCTGGTATTCGATTTCGGCTTCCGCCAGCGCCGAACCGCAGTCGAAGCACCAGTACACCGGCTTCACCCCGCGCAGCAGGTGGCCGTTCTCGACCACCTTGGCCAGCGCCCGGATTTCGTCGGCCTCGTACTTGAAGTCGAGGGTGCGGTACGGATGCTCCCAGTCGCCGAGCACGCCGAGGCGCTTGAAGTCGCGGCGCTGCACGTCGATCTGTTCCAGCGCGTATTCGCGGCACTTCTGCCGGAATTCCGCCGCATCCAGCTTCACCCCGACCTTGCCCCACTTCTTCTCGATCGCGATTTCGATCGGCAGGCCGTGGCAGTCCCAGCCGGGGACGTAGGGCGCGTCGAAACCGGCCACCGTCTTCGACTTGACGATGATGTCCTTGAGGATCTTGTTGACCGCATGGCCGAGGTGGATCGCGCCGTTCGCGTACGGCGGGCCGTCGTGCAGCACGAAGCGGGGGCGGCCGGCGGCATGCGCGCGGATGTCCGCGTACAGGCCTTCGGCTTCCCAGCGCGCGAGCGTGTCCGGTTCGCGCTTGGCCAGGTCGCCGCGCATCGGGAACGCGGTCTCCGGCAGCAGGATCGTGGCCTTGTAGGGATTGTCTTGCTTGTCGGTCACGCGGTGGCTCGCAGCGGTGCTTGTCGTTGGAGGATGGCGCGCGCTTCGGATTCGTCGCGATGCATCTGCGCCACCAGCGAAGGCAGGTCGGCAAATTTTTCCTCGTCGCGCAGCTTCGCGACGAATTCGACCTCGATGCGCCTGCCGTAGAGGTCGCCGTCGAAATCGAACAGGTGCGCTTCGAGCAGCGGTTCGATGCCATCGACGGTCGGCCGCGTGCCGAAGCTCGAGACCGAAGGCGATGGCGCGGGGCCGACGCCGTGCACCAGGGTCGCGTAGATGCCGCGCAGCGCCGGAACCTTGCCGCCGAAGCGCAGGTTCGCGGTGGGATAGCCCAGCGTGCGGCCGAGCCGCCTGCCGTGCACCACGTGCCCGCCGATGGCGTAGGGGCGGCCGAGCAGGCGCGCGGCGAGGTCGAAGTCTCCGGCTGCGAGCGCGGCGCGGATGCGCGTGCTGGAGACGCGTTCGCCATCGAGGAGGACCGGCGCGATTTCGTCCGCGGAAAAACCCTCGTCGATGCCCATGCTTCGCAGCAGGGCGAGGTCGCCGCCGCGGCCGTGTCCGAAGCGGAAGCCCGGGCCGACCCAGACCTCGCGCACGCGCAGCCGTTCGACCAGCAGTTCACGAACGAAGGTTTCCGCCGGCATCTCCGCCAGCCGGGTGTCGAAGCGCAACAGCCCGATGCCGTCGACGCCGAGCGCACGCAGGCCCTCGATCTTCGCCCGCGGCAGCATCAGCCGCGGCGGTTTCGCCTCGCGCGCGAAAAACTCGCGCGGCAACGGCTCGAACCCGATCGCGACCGCCTCGGCACCGAGTTCGCGCGCACGCGCCAGCGCCTGCCGCACCAGCGCGCGGTGGCCCAGGTGCAGTCCGTCAAAGGCGCCGATGCAGGCCACGCTGCCGCGCGGCCCGCGCGGGGCGCCGTGGAGGTCGCGGAAAAGGAAGCTCATGCGGCCCGCGAGTATAGCGGCGATGCCGGCGCCATCAGCGCGCATTCCCGCTCAATGCTCGCGGAAATCGCGCGGTCGGAAGCCCAGCGCCAGCATCGCCAGCGCATAGGCGAGGGCGCCGCCGCCGACCAGGCCGGCCAGCCACCACACCCGCACCCACGCGCCCATCGTGGTGAATTCCGGCGCGAGCCACATCCCGAACGAGACCGCCGCGGCCATCGCCGCATTGGCCACGCCGAGCCTGAGCAGGAACCGGCTCCAGCCCGGCATCGGGTCGTAGACCCGGGCCTTGTGCAGCCAGTACAGCAGCAGTCCGAGGTTGACGTAGCTCGACAACGCGCTGGCGATGCCGAGCGCGAAGTGCAGGCCGGGCGTGCTCGCCAGGCCGGCCATGACCCCTTTCGCCTGCGCTTCCGGCGGCACCTTCCACGCATACAGCAGCGCCAGCAGGGCGATGTTGAATACCATGTTCGCGACCAGCGCGACCAGGCCCGCGCGCATCGGCGTCCGGGTGTCCTGGCGCGCGTAGAACGCGGGCAGCACCGTCTTCACCAGGGCGAAGGCCGGCAGGCCGAAGCTCAGGCCGAACACCGACAGCGCGGTCATGCGCGCGGCGAAGGCGTCGAAGCGGCCGGTCTGGAACAGGGTCGAGACCAGCGGCAGCGACAGCAGCATCAGCCCGAGCATGGCCGGCACGATGATCAGGAAGGTCGCGCGCAGGCCCCAGTCGAGCGAGCGCGAGAACGCGACCCGGTCCTCGTTGACGTGGTGGCGCGACAGGGTCGGCAACACGACCGTGCCGAGTGCGATCGCGAATACGCCCAGCGGCAGTTCGAGGAAGCGGTCGGCGGTCGACAGCCAGCTCTGCGAGCCTGAGGCGAGCTTGGCCGCGAGGAAGGTGTCGAACAGCAGGTTGATCTGCGCGACCGAAGAGCCGATCAGGGTCGGCACCATCAGCTTCATCACCCGCCGCACCCCGGGGTGGTGCCAGCCCCAACGCGGCAACGTGAGCAGGTCGAGCCGGGCCAGCTGCGGGAACTGGAACAGCAACTGCAGGATGCCGCCTGCCAGCACCGCCCAACCCAGCGCCATGATCGGCGGATCGGCGATCTTCGAGCCCCAGATCGAGGCGGCGATCATGCACAGGTTGAGGATGATCGGGGTGAACGCCGGCAACCCGAAGCGGTGGTAGCTGTTGAGCGCGCCCGCCGCCAGCGCGGTCAGCGACACGAACAGCAGGAACGGGAAGGTCAGCAGCAGCAGCCGCACGATCAGCGCCTGCTGTCCCGGCACCGGTTCGGCGTGGTTGGAGAACAGCGCGGCCAGCCACGGCGAGGCCAGCATCCCCAGCGCGGTCACCACCAGCAGCACCCCGCCCAGGGTCCCGGCGGTACGCGCCATCAGTTCCTTCAGCTCGGCGTGGCTGCGCTTTTCCTTGATTTCGGTGAAGACCGGGACGAACGCGGTCGAGAAGGATCCTTCCGCGAACAGCCGGCGCATGAAATTGGGGATGCGGAAGGCGACGAAGAACGCGTCGGTCATCGCGTTCGCGCCGAAGTAGTGGCCGATGAGGCGGTCCCGGACCAAGCCGAACACCCGGCTCAGCATGGTCATCCCGCCGAAGGACAGGATCCCGCGGGCCATGCTGCGGTGCTTCCCCCTCCCCGCCCCGCTCATGCCCGCCCCACCCGGGCCCGCCCGGGACCGGCCTTGTTGACCCAAGCCATTGAATCGCCCATAATTTCCGGTCTTTCCGACCCAACCTTCGCCATCTCGGCGACCGACCGACCAGGATTTCCCCAGTGGCCAACATCAAGTCCGCCAAGAAGCGCGCCAAGCAGACCATCGTGCGCAACGCCCGCAACGTTGCCCAGCGCTCGATGCTGCGCACCGCCGTCAAGAAGGTCGTGAAGGCGCTCGACGCCAACGACGCCGCCGGCGCCGAGACCGCCTTCGCCAGCGCCCAGCCGCTGCTGGACCGCATGGCCGCGCGCGGCCTGATCCACCGCAACAAGGCCGCCCGCCACAAGAGCCGCCTGACCGCGCGGATCCAGGCGCTCAAGGCCGCCTGACCGCTGCCCCGGCGCTGCCGCGAGAGCCCCGCCAGGAGCGGGGCTTTTGTTTTTCCCCTCCCCGAGCACGCAGGTGGACGCTGGGAGGGGGTGCGAGGCGACTGCACGCCGAGCCATCGCTCGACTCACGCAACCCCTCCCCGATCCTCCCCTTCCACGGAAAGGGAGGGGGAAAGGGCATTCGCGGCTTCGCGCTCGTCGCGGTCGAGTTCGTCGAGGAAGGACTGCACCCGCACCATCACTTCGCGCGTGCCTTCGTGGGCGAGGCCGGAGACGATGAACCATGGCGCGGTCCAGCCGAGTTCCGCGGTCACCATTTCCGCCTGCGCCTGCGCATCTTCTCCGGTCAGCAGGTCGGCCTTGTTCAACAGCAGCCAGCGCGGCTTGTCCATCAGCCCGGCGTCGAAGCGCTGCAGTTCGCGCTCGATGGCCCGCACCTGCTGCGCGGCGTCGCCGCCGTCGAGTGGTTCGATCTCGACCAGGTGCAGCAGTAGCCGCGTGCGCTGGATGTGGCGCAGGAACAGCGCGCCCAGGCCGGCGCCGTCGGCCGCGCCCTCGATCAGGCCCGGGATGTCGGCGATCACGAAGCTGCGGTGTGGTTCCACGCTGACCACGCCGAGGTTCGGGTACAGGGTGGTGAACGGATAGTCCGCGACCTTCGGCGTCGCCGCCGACACGGCGCGGATCAGGGTCGACTTGCCGGCATTGGGGAACCCGAGCAGGCCGACGTCCGCCAGCAGCTTCAGTTCGAGCCGCAAGGTACGGGCCTCGCCCTCCGTGCCCGGCGTGGACCGGCGCGGGGTGCGGTTGACCGAACTCTTGAAATGCATGTTGCCGAGACCGCCCTTGCCCCCCCGCGCCACCAGCAGGCGCTGGCCGTGGGTGGTCATGTCGCCGATCACCTCGTCGGTGTCGACGTTGTGCACCACCGTGCCGACGGGCACGAGGATCACCTTGTCCGCGCCGGCCTTGCCGTACATCTGGCTGCCCATGCCGCCCTCGCCGCGCTGGGCCTTGAACCGGGTTTCGTGGCGGAAGTCGACCAGGGTGTTGAGGTTCTCGTCTGCCTGCAGCCAGACGTCGCCGCCGTTGCCGCCATCGCCGCCGTTGGGGCCGCCCAGCGGGATGAATTTCTCCCGGCGGAACGCGACGCAGCCGTTGCCGCCATTGCCGGCGGTGACGGTGATTTCGGCTTCGTCGACGAGTTTCATGGCGCGATTCTCTCAGAAACGAAAAGCCCCGCCGAAGCGGGGCTCTCCGGAAAACGACTGCTGCGCTTACGCCGCCGGGACGACGCTGACGGTGCGGCGCTTCTTCAGGCCCTTGACCGCGAATTCGACGGTGCCGTCGACCAGCGCGAACAGGGTGTGGTCGCGGCCGAGACCGACGCCCGAACCTGGGTGGAACTGGGTGCCGCGCTGGCGGACGATGATGTTGCCGGCCTCGATGGCCTGGCCGCCGTACATCTTCACGCCGAGGTACTTCGGGTTGGAATCGCGGCCGTTGCGCGAGGAACCTACGCCCTTCTTGTGTGCCATGGCTGCGTCTCCTTACTTCTTGTCGCCGGCGCCGATGCCGGTGATCTCGATTTCGGTGTAGTGCTGCCGGTGCCCCATCTGCTTGCGATGGTGCTTGCGGCGGCGGAACTTGACGATGCGCACCTTGTCGGCGCGGCCGTGGCCGACGACCTTGGCGCTGACGGTCGCGCCCTTGAGCGCGTCGCCGAGCTTGATGCCGTCGCCGTCGCCCAGCATCAGGATGTCATCGAACTTGATCTCGCTGCCGGCATCGGCCTCGAGCTTTTCGACGCGGAGCGTTTCGCCCTGCATCACGCGGTATTGCTTGCCGCCGGTGACCAGTACTGCGTACATGTGGAGCCTCTCGGTTCTGTAGTTATTCTCGACCTGACCGCCATCGAGGGCGGACAGAAGCGGAATTGTAGGGGATTCAGTGACTTGGACGCAACCAGCGCCGGCGCGGAGACCGCGACACCCGGTCGCGGCTGAACCGGCCAGGTCGCAGCCCCCCAGACCGCGCCGGCGCAGCTTGGCGAACCGTGCATTTGCCCCCAAATCGGGGGCTGGTTACGCTCCCCTGTTGGCCCGCCGCGGGCCGCCCCCAGCCCAGGAAGCCCTCCCCCGATGGCGATGGACACCATCCGCATCCGCGGTGCCCGTACCCACAACCTGAAGAACTTCGACCTCGACCTGCCGCGCGACCGGCTGATCGTGATCACCGGCCTGTCCGGCTCGGGCAAGAGCTCTCTCGCCTTCGACACCATCTACGCCGAGGGCCAGCGCCGCTACGTCGAATCGCTGTCGGCCTACGCGCGGCAGTTCCTGAGCGTGATGGAGAAGCCCGACGTCGACCACATCGAGGGCCTGTCCCCGGCGATCTCGATCGAACAGAAGTCGACCTCGCACAACCCGCGCTCGACCGTCGGCACCATCACCGAGATCTACGACTACCTGCGCCTGCTGTACGCGCGGGTCGGGACCCCGCGCTGCCCCGACCACGGTTTCCCGCTCGAAGCGCAGACCGTCAGCCAGATGGTCGATGCGGTCCTCGCGCTGGCAAACGACGCCAGGGTCGCCGAGCAGCGCTGGATGCTGCTCGCGCCGGTGGTGCGGGAACGCAAGGGCGAACACGCGCAGGTGTTCGAGCAACTGCGCGCGCAGGGTTACGTTCGCGTGCGGGTGGACGGCATCCTGCACGAGATCGACGCGGTGCCGCCGCTGGCGCTGCGGCAGAAGCACACCATCGAAGCGGTGATCGACCGCTTCAAGGTCAGGCCGGAATCGCGCCAGCGCCTGGCCGAATCGTTCGAGACCGCGCTCAAGCTCGGCGACGGCGCGGCGACCGTGCAGTCGCTCGACGACGACGCGGTCCCGCCGATGCTGTTTTCGTCGAAGTACAGCTGCCCGGTCTGCGACTACTCGCTGCCGGAACTCGAGCCGCGGCTGTTCTCGTTCAATTCTCCGGTCGGCGCCTGCCCCGCGTGCGACGGCCTCGGCGTCACCCAGTTCTTCGACCCCGCGCGCGTGGTCGTGCATCCGGAACTGTCGCTGGCCGCGGGCGCGGTGCGCGGCTGGGACCGGCGCAACGCCTACTACTTCCACATGATCCAGTCGCTGGGCAGGCACTACGGCTTCGGCGTGGACACGCCGTGGCAGGCGCTGGACGAACGCGTGCGCGAGGCGGTGCTGTTCGGCAGCGGCAAGGATACCATCGCCTTCAGCTACGTCAGCGATTCCGGCGGTCGCCACCAGCGCAGGCACAAGTTCGAGGGCATCGTGCCCAACCTCGAGCGCCGCTACCGCGAGACCGAATCGGCGGCGGTGCGCGAGGAGCTGGCGAAATACATCAGCGAGCGGCCCTGCCCCGACTGCGGCGGCGCGCGGCTCAACCGCAGCGCGCGCAACGTCTTCGTCGCCGACCGCGCGCTGCCGGAACTGGTGGTGCTGCCGATCGACGCCGCCCTGGACTTCTTCAGCGCGCTGTCGCTGCCGGGCTGGCGCGGCGAGATCGCGGCCAAGATCGTCAAGGAAATCCGCGAACGCCTGACCTTCCTGGTCGACGTCGGCCTCGACTACCTGACGCTGGAGCGCAAGGCGGACACGCTGTCCGGCGGCGAGGCGCAGCGCATCCGCCTCGCCTCGCAGATCGGCGCGGGCCTCGTGGGCGTCATGTACGTGCTCGACGAACCGAGCATCGGCCTGCACCAGCGCGACAACGAGCGCCTGCTCGGCACGCTCACGCGCCTGCGCGACCTGGGCAACACGGTGATCGTCGTCGAGCACGACGAGGATGCGATCCGCCTGGCCGACCACGTGGTCGACATCGGCCCCGGCGCCGGCGTGCACGGCGGCGAAGTCGTCGCCCAAGGCCAAGTCGCCGACATCCTCAAGGCGCCGCGTTCGCTGACCGGGCAGTTCCTCTCGGGCAAGCGCTCGATCGAAATACCCGCGACGCGGCACAAGCCGAACCCGAAGATGATGCTCCGCCTGCACGGGGCGCGCGGCAACAACCTGCAGGACGTGGACGTCGCGATCCCGGCCGGCCTGTTCACCGCCATCACCGGTGTGTCGGGTTCGGGCAAGTCGACCCTGATCAACGACACGCTGTACGCGCTGGCCGCCAACGAGATCAACGGCGCGTCGCACAAGCCCGCGGCCTACCGCGAGGTGCAGGGCCTGGACCTCTTCGACAAGGTGGTCGACATCGACCAGTCGCCGATCGGGCGCACGCCGCGTTCCAACCCCGCGACCTACACCGGGCTGTTCACCCCGCTGCGGGAGCTGTTCGCGCAGGTGCCCGAGGCTCGCGCCCGCGGCTACGCGGCAGGCCGCTTCAGCTTCAACGTGCGCGGCGGACGCTGCGAGGCCTGCCAGGGCGACGGCCTCATCAAGGTGGAGATGCACTTCCTGCCGGACGTGTACGTGCCCTGCGACGTCTGCCACGGCAAGCGCTACAACCGCGAGACGCTGGAGATCCTGTACAAGGGCCACAGCATCCACGACGTGCTGGAAATGACCGTCGAGGACGCGTTGGAGCTGTTCCAGCCGGTGCCGGCGATCGCCCGCAAGCTCGAGACGCTGGTGGACGTCGGCCTTTCCTACATCAAGCTCGGGCAGAGCGCGACCACGCTGTCGGGCGGCGAGGCGCAGCGGGTGAAGCTGTCGAAGGAACTCTCGCGGCGCGATACCGGGCGCACGCTGTACATCCTCGACGAGCCGACGACAGGCCTGCACTTCGCCGACATCGAGCACCTGCTCGCGGTGCTGCACAAGCTGCGCGACGACGGCAACACCATCGTGGTGATCGAGCACAACCTCGACGTGATCAAGACCGCGGACTGGGTGATCGACCTCGGCCCGGATGGCGGCGACCGCGGCGGGCGCATCATCGCCGAGGGCACGCCCGAGCACGTGGCGGCGATGGCGCAGTCGCATACCGGGCGCTTCCTGGCGAAATCGCTCGGGACCGAGGCGCGGCCGACCAGGCCGGCGCCGTCTCCGCGCGCTGAAGCGCCACGGCCGCCGACCAAGGCGGAAAAGCTGGCGGCGAAAAAGGCCGCGACCGCCGCGGCGCGCGGCAAGCGGAAATCCGCCGCATGAACGACAACGCGCCCAGGAAGACGTTCCGCACCCCCGTCGAGCTGCGCTGGAGCGACCTCGACGCATTCGACCACGTCAACAATTCGCGCTACCTGACCTTCCTCGAGCAGGCGCGCATCGAATGTTTCGAAAGCATCGGCGAAGCCTGGGTGACCGACGACACCGCGCCGGTGGTCGCCTCGGCGACGCTGAATTTCCGCTACCCAATCGGCTACCCCGCGGACGTGTTCGTGGAACTGTCCACCGCCCGGGTCGGCACCAGCAGCGTGGTCATCGACCACCGCATCGTCGCCGCCGACGGCACGCTGCACTGCGACGGCCATGTCGTCGCGGTCTGGGTGGACCGTCGCGACGGAAAGCCGACGGAATTGCCTCCGGGCGTACGCCGGGCGCTGGAAACGCTGCTGGCGAAATAACCGTTCGGTACGACAGGCGCTCCCCACGAACGGCCTCGACTACGGCGCGCGCACCTCGAAATCGCCGAGCACGTGGCGCCCGTCCTTGAGGACGAAGTCGATCGCGACGCGGCTCCCCGGCTTCAGCTTCGACTTGGGGTCCATCAGCATGAGGTGCAGGCCGCCGGGCTTGAGCATCGCGGCATCGTCGGGCCTGATCCGCAATTCCTGCAGCATGCGCATCTCGCTGACGCCATCGACGATGCGCGATTCGTGCAGCATCACGCTCCCGTAGCTCGGGCTACTCGCGGAGACGATCGTCGCCGGCGCAGCGCACATGTTCTCGATCCGGCCGAAGCCGCCATGCATCGGCATTCCGCCCGGCACCAGCCGCACCCAGCCGTCGCGCACGCGCGGCGTGCAGGCGCCTTCCTCGCGGGCGCAGGCGCCGAGGAAACATAGTCCTAGCAGCAGCAACCCGCGGGCGAGACGATGCGCATTCATCCGCTTATGATACCGCCACGCAACGCAGGAACCACGCCATGAGCTTCGTCGAGTATCGCGAACATGCCGATGGCGTGGTCGAATTCGCCCTCGCGCGCCCGCCGGTCAACGCGCTCAATCCCGGCTTGTGCGCGCAACTCGCGGATTCAGTGCGCGACGCCATCGCCAGCGGCGCGAGCGGCCTGGTGCTTTCGGGCGGGCCGAAGGTGTTTTCCGCCGGGCTCGACGTTCCGCACCTGCTCGGCCTCGGCACCGACCGCTCCGCCGTACGTGCCGCATGGAGCGGGTTCTTCGACGCGGTGCGCGCGATCGGCGAAAGCCCGGTGCCGGTGGTGGCCGCCATTGCCGGGCATGCGCCCGCGGGCGGATGCGTGCTCGCCCTGTGCTGCGACTACCGGGTGATGGCCGAGGGACCGTTCCGCATCGGCTTGAACGAAACGCAGGTCGGCCTGGTCGCGCCCGAAGGCATCCAGCACCTGCTGCGACGCGTGGTCGGCGGTTATCGCGCCGAACGCATGCTGGTGGCGGGGGAGATGGTCGAGTCGGCGCGCGCCTTCGACATCGGCCTGGTCGACGAACTGGCCGCAATCGACGCGGTCGGCACCCGCGCCCTCGCATGGCTCGATGCGCTGCTCGCCCTGCCCCGCCAGCCGATGCTGCGTACCCGGGAAATCGCCCGCGCGGACCTGGTCGCCGCAGTGCGGCCGGAACGCATCCAGCTCGATCGCTTCCTCGATGCCTGGATGGAACCGGATACGCAGGCGGGGTTGCGCGCGATGCTGGCGCGCATCGGAAAGTAGCCCTCACTCGAGCAGTTCGAGCACCTTCTCCGGTGGCCGGCACAGGCGCACGCCGCGCGCGGTGAACACGAACGGGCGATTGATCAGCACGGGCGTCGCCACCATCGCGTCGAGCAGCGCATCGTCCGGCAGCGAGCAATCGTCGAGCCCCTGCTGCGCGTACTCGGGCTCCTTGTCGCGGATCGCATCGCGCACCGACAGGCCCGCATCGGCGATTGCACGGCGCAGACGTTCCTTCGTCGGCGGATTCGCGATGTAATCGACGATCACCGGCTCGATGCCGGATTCGCGGATCAGTTCCAGCGCGCCACGCGAATTGCCGCAAGCCGGGCGGTGCCAGATTTCGACTGCGCTCATCTCACTCCCCCGTCGCGATGGGGCGGTCCGGATCGCTGATCCAGCCGCTCCACGACGGGGCGAACAGGCGCGCCCCGGGCATGCCGGCGCGTTCCATCGCAAGCAGGTGGTGGCAGGCGGTCACGCCGCTGCCGCACATCGCGATCAGGCGCGGCGCCGGCAAGCCATCGAGCAATGCGCGGAACTCCTCGGCGAGTTGCCCCGGCGTCTTGAAGCGGCCATCGGCGAGGTTGTCGGTGAGCGGCCGGTTGACCGCGCCCGGCACGTGGCCCGCGGCGCGATCGAGCCGTTCCTCCTCGCCGCGGAAACGCGCCGGCGCGCGCGCATCCACCAGCAGGTCGCCCTCGCGCAGCGCCTCGGCAACCTGCGCGGCATCGAGGATGCGGCGGGGGTCGAATTCCCCGTGGTACTTCGCCGTGATCGGCACCGGGATGCGGTTGTCGACCGGCAACCCGAGCGCGGTCCAGCGCTTCCAGCCCCCATCCAGCACCGCGACTTTTTCGTGTCCCAGTGCGCGCAGCAGGAACCATGCGCGGGCGGCGAACGCGCCGCTGTCGGCGTCGTAGGCGACCACCTGGCTTTGCGGATCGATGCCCCAGCGCCCCAGGCGTTCGCGGAACCCCGCGGCGTCGGGCCAGGGATGCCTGCCCTTCGCGGCTTGAAGCGGGCCGGACAGGTCGCGGTCGAGGTTCGCATAGTGCGCACCGGGGATGTGCGCCTGCATCCAGGCGTATTCGCCGGCGCTGGTGTCGGCGAGGTCGAAGCGGCAATCGAGCACGACCAGGTCCGGCCTGCCGAGTCCGATCGAAAGCGTTTCCGCCTGCACCAGGGTCGTCCAGCCAGCCATCAACGAATCTCCAGGCGACACGCCAGATTATGGAGGATGAGCGCGGTGGCGCCCCAGATGCGGTGCCCGCTCGCCCCCGGGCCGACATATTCGTATACCCGGCGCGGTCGTCCGCCCACGTGAAGATCATGCGAAGCCATGTTGCCGGGCGCGACCAGGTCGGCGAAGGGCACTTCGAACAATTCCGCGACCTCGCGCGGATCCGGGCGAGGCTCGAACGCCGGATCGATGCGGGCCACGACGGGGACCACGCGGAAACCGGTGATCGTCAGCATCGGGTCGAGGTAGCCCAGCGGATCGACCGCCGCCGCCGGCAGGCCGATTTCCTCCCAGGCCTCGCGTGTCGCGGCGCCGAGCGGGCCCTCGTCGCCGGCTTCGAGGCGGCCGCCCGGGAAACTCACCTGGCCCGCGTGGTGGCGCAGGTCGCCCGTGCGCAAAGTGAGCAGCACGCGCGGTCCCGCCTCGCGCACGACGACGCCAAGCAGCACCGCGGCGGGCACCGGGGCCAGGTCGGCCGGCAGGATGTCGCGCAACTCGTCGCGGTTGTAAGCCTCGCCCGACGGCGGCGCCGACAGCGGATGCAGGGCGCGGTGCAGGTCGGCGAACAGGCGCGGATGCAGGACGGCGCTCATGCGGGCGTGCGGTGGCGCGCGGCGCGCGCCGGCAGGACCTCGCGCATCAGGCGCAGGCGTTCGGCTTCGCCGAGGTCGCGCCAGCGCATGATCTCGTCGAGCGTGCGGTGGCAACCGAGGCAGATGCCTTCGCGGTCCAGCGTGCAGGTGCGGACGCAGGGCGTGCTGATCGTCGGAAAGGCCATCCGCGCATGATGCGCGATGCCGTGCGGCGATGCGAATCCGCATCCCGGAAATGACAGCGCCGGCACAGGGCCGGCGCTGCATGCGACGCGTGGCGTATCGCGGTTACTTGACGCTCACCAGGCTCACTTCGAACACGACCGCGACGTTCGGCGGGAAGCCGGTGCGCGGATCGGCGCCGTAGGCCTTGTCCGGCGGCAGCGCGATTTCCCACTTCGAACCGGCCGGCATCTGCGCCAGCACATCGCGCATCGCCGGCATCTCGACCGCGCTCAGCTTCATCGCCGGCATGGTCTGCGCGGGCTGCGCCTGCGCCGGGCGCTGGCCCCAAGGGAACGGGCCCGACACCTGCAGTTGCACCATGCTGGCCATGTTCGGCTTGGCGCCGGAACCGTTGGTGAGCACCTTGTACAGCGCGCCGCTCGGCAGGGTCTTCACCCCGGCCTGCGAGCGGTACTGCCCGATGAAGGTGTTGCTCTTGGCCAGGTTCTCGGCAGCGGCCTTGTCGTAGTTCGCCTTGGCCTGCTGCGCGCGTGCTTCCTCGCGCTTCTGGAACGCCTCGACCGCGGGACGCAGCTGATCGACCTTGATCGCCGGATCCTTCTTGCCGTAGGCGTCCTGCAGGCCCTTGATCACGCTCGCGACATCGATCTGTTCGCCGCGGCCGGCGAGCTCGGCGAGGTTGTTGCCGGTCTGGTAGCCGAAGTAATAGCTCAGCTTGCCCTTGTCGGACGAAATGTCCTGGGCCGAGGCGACGCCGGCCAGCAGGGCGGTGGCCGCGAGGGCGGCAGTGAGCAGACGCAACTTCATGCGGAACAACCTCCGTAGGGATGAGGCCTCACAGAAACGGGGCGGAAATCCCGCCCCGTGAGGACGCGATAGGATACCGGCGGCGGTGCTTAACCGCCACTGACACCGGGGCTCTGACCGCCTGCACGGCGCGGAGTTCCGCATTTGACGCCCTCCCGGAGCCGCCCTGCCGATGTCCGATTCCCCGCTGCTGGTCGCCGACGATGGTGCCGTCCGCACCATCACCATCCACCGCCCGGAGCGCCTGAATGCGCTCGACAGCGCCACCATCCGCGCCCTGCACGCCGCTTTCGAAGCAGCCGCCACCGATCCCGCCGTGCGCGTGGTCGTGCTCACCGGCAGCGGACCGAAGGCCTTCGTCGCCGGCGCCGACATCGGCGAGATGGCGGACATCAGCGCGATCGAAGCGCGCGAGTTCTCGCTGCGCGGCCAGCGCATGATGCGTTTCGTCGAACGGATGCCCAAGCCGGTTGTCGCGATGGTGAACGGTTTCGCCCTTGGTGGCGGGCTGGAACTGGCGATGGCCTGCCACCTGCGCATCGCCGCGGACAACGCGAAGCTCGGCCAGCCCGAGGTCAACCTCGGCCTCATCCCGGGCTTCGGCGGCAGCCAGCGCCTGCTGCGCCTGGCCGGGCGCGCGGCGACGCTGGAACTGTGCCTCGCGGGCGCGCCGATCGCAGCCGAGCGCGCCTTCCAGCTCGGCATCGTCAATCGCGTGGTGCCTGCCGCGGAACTGCAGGCGGAAACCACCAGGCTGGCCGCGCAACTCGCCGCCGCCGCGCCCCTGGCGCTGCGCGGCGTGCTCGACTGCGTCAACGTCGGCGGCGAATGCGGGATCGAACAAGGCCTCGAATTCGAATCGACGCAGTTCGGCCTGCTGTTCTCGAGCGAGGACATGCGCGAGGGCACGCGCGCCTTTCTCGAAAAGCGCAAGCCCGCTTTCACCGGGCGCTGATGTCCGAGTCCTGCCCGCTCTGCGCCTGCGCCGAAGCGCATGCCGCCCACGCCGTCCTCGTCGCGCTGCGCGAAGGCGACCTCGACGCGGCGATCGAACGCGGCCTGCTCGACGTCCCGCACTGCCCTGGTTGCGCCGTCGCCTGTTCCGCGCTGCTGCGCGAGGCACGCGACGGACGCCTGCGCGCGCTGGCCGCACGAGAGCGCTTCCGCGCACGCGAAGCGCGACTCGCGCGCCGCGCCGGCGAGCGCGATGCCGCGCGCGCGACCGCCGCGAAGCAACCGGCCGCACTGCCGCCGGCCGCCGCCGCCGCGCTGGCCCGGGCCAAGGCCAGGGCGGCGGGTCGCGAACGCTGATGGCGACGGAGACGCCGGGATCCTCCCGCAGCCGGGCAGCTGGGCCACGAACGGCCGCAGCGAAGCGACAGGCCAGGCGCATGACACCGGCGGAGATCGATGAATTCTTCGCACGCCTCGCCGAGCTCGACCCCGAGCCGAAGACCGAGCTCGAATACTCCACGCCGTTCGAGTTGCTGGTGGCCGTGGTGCTTTCCGCGCAGGCCACCGACGTCGGCGTGAACAAGGCCACGCGCAGGTTGTTCCCGGTCGCCAACACGCCGCGGGCGATGCTCGCGCTGGGCGAAGCGAAGCTGAAGCGTTACATCAGCACCATCGGCCTGTACAACGCCAAGGCCGCGAACGTGGTCGCGCTCGCCGCACAGCTGATCGAACGACACGGAGGCGACGTGCCGCGGACCCGCGCTGAACTCGAAGCGCTGCCCGGCGTCGGGCGCAAGACCGCCAACGTGGTGCTCAACACCGCGTTCGGCGAGGAGACCATGGCGGTGGATACGCATATCTTCCGCGTTGCGAACCGCACCGGCATGGCGCCCGGCAAGGACGTGCGCGCGGTCGAGGACGAACTGTTGCGCGTGGTGCCGGCGAAGTACCGCCGCCATGCGCACCACTGGCTGATCCTGCACGGCCGTTACACCTGCAAGGCGCGCCGCCCGGAGTGCCCGCGATGCCCGGTGCGCGATCTCTGCCACTGGCCGGACAAGGCGCCAGCCTGAACCGGCGCGATTGCGGCCGTGTGTCGGCCGCGAGACAGACTGTCACGATAACGAAAGATTCACGGCCTAGCCTGCGCGCCATCCATTCCACCCGCCGCACAGGTACCCCATGAAATCCGCGCGCAACCTCCTCGGCCTGGCCGTGCTCGGCGTTCTCGCCGCCCCCGCCGCCCACGCCGAAATCGCCATCGACAACATCGCCGGTTCGGAAGTGTCGTTCGAAGGCCTGATCCAGGCCGACGGCAACTGGTTCAGCAACGACCTGACCAACCTCAATGGCGACACGCAGGATGGCTCGGATTCCGATTTCGAGCTGCGCCGCGGCGAATTCGTGCTGAAGGGCAAGGGCCCGGGCAACGTCGAATGGGTCCTGGGCTACGACGGCAAGGCCGACAAGTGGCTGGACACCAACCTCAAGTACAAGATCGGCGGCAACGCCAACAACTACGTGCAGTTCGGCCAGTTCAAGCAGCCCAACAGCCTGGAAGAGCTCAGCTCGACCAAGGCCAATGACTTCATCTCGAAGGCGATGGTCACCAACACCTGGGCGGTGGCGCGCCGCGTCGGCGTCGCCTACGGCATGGGTTCCGACAACTGGAGCATCACCGGCGCCTGGTTCGACCGCGAGCTCAAGCGCGGCCTGGCCGCGGGCAACGGCTTCGGCCTGCGCGGCACTTGGGCTCCCGTGAACGAGAGCGGCAACATCCTCCACCTCGGCCTGTCCTACGTGTCCTACCAGGCAGAGCTGGGCGCGGTGGGCGGCGCCAATACCGAGGACGCCGCGCGCTGGCGCGCGCGCCCGGATGCCGACCTCGCCGGCGCGCGCCTCATCGATACCGGCACGATCGCCAATGCCGACCGCAACAGCACCCTGGGCGCGGAGGCGTTCTGGGTGCACGGTCCGTTCAAGCTGCAGGGAGAGTACATGCGCACCACCACCACGCGCGGCGCGGGCCGGGACGATTTCACCGGCACCGGCGGCTACGTGTCGGTGGTCTGGAACCTCACCGGCGAAACCTGGGGCTACAAGGCGAGCACGCCGACCACGCCGCTGCCGGCCAACCCGGGCCGCGGCATGTGGCAGCTGGGCCTGCGCTACGACACCATGGACCTGAACGACGGTCGCGTGATCGACGTGGCAGGCGTCCCGACCGTCGATGGCGTGCTTGGCGGCAAGATGAACACCTGGACCGTGGGCGCGAACCTGTACTGGCGCTCCAACTTCAAGTTCATGCTCGACTACGTGAAGGTCAGCAGTTCCCGCTATAGCAACACCGCGCTGGCCACCCTGGACGACGACCCCGGCATCGTCGAAGCGCGGGCGCAGTTCTACTGGTAAGCGCCGAAAACGACTGCACGGAAAACGCGGCCACACGGCCGCGTTTTCGTTTGCGCGATCCATAGGTTTTTCCGTCATGTGGCGGTCACGCAACCGTCGTCCTGCGGTCACGCGGTGGCGATGCAATGCGCGGGTCGGAATTCCCGCGCACACCGCCAGGACCTCTCCCATGCCAAACCGTCTTTCCCTCGGCGCGATCGTGCTCACGCTCGGCATCGCGTTCTCCGCCAGCGCGCAGGCCGCCGATGTCACCGGCGCCGGTGCTTCCTTCATCTACCCGGTCATGTCGAAGTGGTCGGCCGACTACAGCAAGGCCACCGGCAAGACCATCAACTACCAGTCGATCGGATCCGGCGGCGGCATCGCGCAGATCAAGGCCGGCACCGTGGACTTCGGGTCCTCCGACGCGCCGCTCAAGCCGGAGGAACTCGCGAAGCACGGCCTGGCCCAGTTCCCCTCGGTGATCGGCGGCGTGGTGCCGGTGGTCAACATCGCCGGCGTGCCCTCGGGCGCGATGAAGCTCGATGGCCCGCTGCTCGCCGACATCTTCCTGGGCAAGGTCACGATGTGGAACGATCCGCGCATCGCCGCCCTGAACGGCGGCGTGCAGCTGCCCGCGCGCAAGATCACGGTGGTGCACCGCTCCGACGGCTCGGGCACGACGTTCAACTTCAGCAACTACCTGTCCAAGGCCAGCGCCGACTGGAAAGGCCGGGTCGGCGAAGGAACCGCGTTGCGCTGGCCGGGCGGCATCGGAGGAAAGGGCAACGAAGGCGTGGCCGCATACGTGAAGCAGATCAAGGGCGCCATCGGGTACGTCGAACTGTCGTACGCGCTGCAGAACAACCTGACCTACCTGCGGATGAAGAACGCGGCGGGCAACTTCGTCAATCCGAACAGCGACACGTTCTCGGCGGCGGCGGCGAGCGCGGACTGGGCGAATGCGAAGGACTTCTACCTGGTGATGACCGATGCGCCGGGCGAGAATTCCTGGCCGATCACCGCCACCAATTTCATCCTCATGTACAAGCAGCCGAAGAACGCGGCCAGCGCGAAGGACGCGCGCGACTTCTTCCAGTGGGTATACGCCGAGGGCGACGCACAGGCCCAGGCCCTCGACTACGTGCCCCTGCCCGATGCGCTGGTCCGCCAGATCGAGGCCTACTGGACGCAGAACATGAAGCCCTGATCCAGCGTCCATCTCTCTCCCATCGTTTCGGGCCCTCCGGGGCCCGTTTTCTTGCCGGCGCTGTCATCAGAATGGCATCCGGGCGTCATCCACCTGTCACCAAACCATCATTTCATGGCGGCATCCCGGCACGCGACCGGATCGAATCCTGGAGCCGCCCCGCATGAACCGCATCTTTCGCACCACAGCCCTCGCCCTGGCCACGACCTTCGCGCTCGACGCATGCAAGGGCGGCCAGCAGGCGCCGTCCGCCTCGCCACCCGCGGATACCGCCGCCGCGCAACCCGCCGGCGACGCGATCGCGGCGGGAATCACCGGGGCCGGCGCGACCTTCATCTACCCGCTGATCTCGAAGTGGTCCGACGACTACAACAAGGCCACGGGGCACAAGATCAACTACCAGTCGATCGGCTCCGGCGGCGGCATCGCGCAGATCAAGGCCGCCACCGTCGATTTCGGATCCACCGACAAGCCGTTGTCGAGCGCGGAACTCGCGGCATCGGGCCTGGGCCAGTTCCCATCCGCCGTGGGCGGCGTGGTTCCGGTCGCCAACCTCGAGGGCGTCGCGCCGGGCCAGTTGCGCCTCACCGGCGCGGTGCTCGCCGACATCTTCCTGGGCAAGGTCGCGAAGTGGAACGACCCGGCGATCGCCGCGCTCAATCCGGGCGTGAAGCTTCCCGCCTCGGCCATCAACGTCGTGCACCGTTCCGATGGCTCCGGCACCACCTTCAACTTCGTCAATTACCTGTCCAAGGTCAGCCCGGAGTGGAAGGCCAAGGTCGGCGAAGGCACTTCGGTGCAGTGGCCCGGGGGCATCGGCGGCAAGGGCAACGAGGGCGTGGCCGCGTACGTGAAGCAGCTCAAGGGCGCGATCGGCTACGTCGAACTCGCCTACGCGCTGCAGAACGGGATGGCCTATGCGGCGATGCAGAACAGCGCCGGCAGCTGGGTGCAACCCGGCGCCGAAAGCTTCGCCGCCGCCGCCGCCACCGCGGACTGGAAGAACGCGAAGGACTTCAGCCTGGTGATCACCGATGCGCCGGGCGCCGACGCGTGGCCCATCGCCGCGACCAACTTCATCCTGATGTACAAGCAGCCGAAGGACCCGAAGCCATCGCAGGACGCGCTCGACTTCTTCAAGTGGGCGCTGGAGAACGGGCAGCCGCAGGCGCAGGCGCTGGACTACGTGCCGCTGCCGAAGGAACTGGTGCAGCAGGTCGAGCAGTACTGGGCCACCGAGTTCAAGCACTGATCGGCGTTGCGGCGAAGCAAGCAGCCTCCCACCCATGAACGCGATCGCCCTCCCCGCGCGCGCATCCCGCGATGCGCGCGACCACGCCGCCGACCGCGGCTTCCGCTGGCTGGTCACCGGCGCCGGCCTGTTCGTGCTCGCAGCGCTGGCCGCGGCCGCGCTGTCGATGCTCTGGGGCGGGCGCGAGGCGTTGCAGGAATTCGGCCTCGGCTTCCTCTGGTCGAAGGCCTGGGATCCGGTCGGCGAGCAGTTCGGCGCGCTGGTGCCGATCTACGGGACGCTGGTGACCGCGCTGCTCGCGATGCTGATCGCGGTGCCGGTGAGCTTCGGCATCGCGATGTTCCTGACCGAGATCGCGCCGAAATGGTTGCGCGGTCCCGTGGGCGCGGCGATCGAGCTGCTCGCCGGCATTCCTTCGATCATCTACGGCATGTGGGGCCTGTTCGTGCTCGTCCCGGTGCTGGCCGAGCACGTGTATCCGTGGATCGACGCGCACCTCGGCCGCTTGCCGCTGGTGGGAACGCTGTTCTCCGGCCCGCCGCTCGGCCTGGGCATGCTCACCGCGGGCCTCGTGCTCGCGGTGATGGTGATTCCGTTCGTCGCATCGGTCATGCGCGAGGTCTTCCTGACGGTTCCGACCCGGCTCAAGGAATCGGCCTACGCGCTCGGCTCGACCCGGTGGGAAGTGGTCTGGGACGTGGTCCTGCCGTACACGCGCTCGGCGGTGATCGGCGGCGTGTTCCTCGGCCTCGGTCGCGCCCTGGGCGAAACCATGGCCGTCACCTTCGTGCTCGGGAACGCGCACGAACTCACCGCCTCGCTGCTGATGCCGGGCAATTCCATCGCCGCCACCATCGCCAACGAATTCGCGGAAGCGGACGGCGACCTGTACCGCTCGGCGCTGATCCTTCTCGGCTTCGTGCTGTTCATCGTCACCTTCGTGGTGCTCGCCGCGGCGCGCCTGATGCTGCGCCGCCTGCAGAAGCGGGAGGGCACGTGAGCGCTTCCCTGTACGCGACCCGTCGCGCGAAGAACCTCGCCGCGCAGGCGCTCGCGGTGCTCGCGGCGGCGTTCGGGCTGTTCTGGCTGGTGTGGATCGTGTGGACCACGCTGCGCTACGGGATCGCATCGATCAACACCGCGCTGTTCACCCAGATGACGCCGCCGCCCGGGGACACTGGGGGCATGCTCAACGCCTTCTTCGGCAGCGCGCTGATGAGCCTGCTCGGCGTCGCGCTCGGCGCCCCCGTCGGCGTGCTCGCCGGCACCTTCCTCGCCGAATACGCGGGCGGCGGCTGGTCGCGGCGCCTGTGCGACGCGGTGCGCTTCGTCAACGACATCCTGCTGTCGGCGCCGTCGATCGTGCTCGGCCTGTTCGTGTACACGCTGGTGGTCGCGCGCATGGGCCATTTCTCCGCGCTGGCAGGCGCGATCTCGCTCGCCTTCATCGTGCTTCCCGTCGTCGTCCGCACTACCGACGAGATGCTCCGGCTGGTGCCGGCGCAGATGCGCGAGGCCGCGCTGTCGCTGGGCGTGCCGCAGTGGAAGGTGACAGTGCAGGTGCTGTACCGCGCGTCCCTGCCCGGCATCGCCACCGGCATCCTGCTCGCGCTCGCGCGCATCAGCGGCGAGACCGCGCCGCTGCTGTTCACCGCGCTCAACAACCAGTACTGGACCACCAACCTGCTCGCGCCGATGGCGAACGTGCCGGTGGTGATCTTCCAGTACGCGATGAGCCCCTACGACAGCTGGCACAGCCTGGCCTGGGCCGGCGCCTTCGTGCTCACCCTGTTCGTGCTGCTGGTCAGCCTCGCCGCGCGCGCCATCGTCGCCCGCCACCGGGTCGGCCATGACTGACGCCGTCTCCCTCCATCGCCCCGATCCGCGGATGCCGGACATGAACGATTCTTCCCCGCAGATGTCCCGGGTCGCGACCGTCGCGCCCGCAGCACCGAAGCTGGCCGCGCGCGGCCTCGACTTCTTCTACGGCGACTTCCACGCGGTGCGCGACATCGACATCGCCGTACCCGAAAGGCGCGTCACCGCCCTGATCGGCCCTTCCGGCTGCGGCAAGTCGACCCTGCTGCGCGTGTTCAACCGCATCTACGCGCTGTACCCGGGACAGCGCGCGACCGGATCGGTGCTGCTCGACGGCGAGGACGTCCTCGACGCGAAGTACCCGATCAACCGCCTGCGCAGCAAGGTCGGGATGGTGTTCCAGAAGCCGGTGCCGTTCCCGATGACGATCTTCGAGAACGTCGCCTACGGCATCCGCCACCACGAACGCGTCGGCAAGCCGGAGATGGAATCGCGGGTCGAAGGGGCGCTGCGCCAGGCTGCGCTCTGGGACGAGGTCAAGGACAAGCTCGGCAAGAGCGCGCTCGGCCTTTCCGGCGGCCAGCAGCAGCGCCTGTGCATCGCGCGCGCGGTCGCGTTGCGGCCCGAGGTGCTGCTGCTGGACGAACCGACCTCGGCGCTGGATCCGATCTCCACCAGCCGGATCGAGCAGCTGATCGACGAGCTCAAGCGCGAGTACACCATCATGATCGTCACCCACAACATGCAGCAGGCCGCACGCGTTTCCGACTACACCGCGTTCATGTACCTCGGCGACCTGGTCGAGCACGGACCGACCGAAACCATTTTCTCCAACCCGGCCAGACAGCAGACCGAGGACTACATCACCGGGAGGTTCGGCTGATGAACGAGCACAGCCACATCGTCCAGAGCTACAACGCCGAGCAGCAACGCCTGTCCGACGAGATCCAGCGCATGGGCGAGATGGCCGCCGTGCAGCTCGAGGCCGCGCTGGACGTGGTCGAACGCCGCGACGACCAGGCCGCCGCGCGCATCGTCGCCAACGACGAGGCGATCGACGCGCTGGAGCGGGAAATCAGCCAGGACGTGATGAAGCTGGCGCTGCGCGGCCCGCTCGCGACGGACCTGCGCATCATCCTCGCCGCGATCCGCATCGCCTCGGACATCGAGCGCATCGGCGACTACGCCGCGAACGTGGCCAAGCGCACCCATGCGCTGAACCTGGCGCCACCGCTGCCGCAGGCGCCAGGCCTGCGCGCGCTCGGCGCCCTGGCCTCGCGCCAGGTGCGCGACGCGATGGCCGCCTACCGCGACCTGGACGCCGCTGCCGCGCTGCATGTGCGCGACCGCGACGCGGAACTCGATGCGCAATACACGGCGCTCTTCCGCGAGCTGCTGACCTACATGATGGAGGACGCGCACAGCATCACTCCCTGCACCCATCTGCTGTTCATGGCCAAGAACCTCGAGCGCATCGGCGACCACGCGACCAACATCGCCGAGAACACATGGTTCCGCGTCAACGGGGATGCGCCCCTGCCGCCGCGCGACAAGCGCGACCGCAGCATCGAGGCCGCGCCATAGCGCGAAGGCGCGCGTCGCCGCGCCGGCGTCTGCTAGGCTGGCGCCGATGACCCAGGCCGAGCCGACCATCGATGCCGCGCCCGCCCCCGCGCGGCCGATGTGCGAGCGTTTCCGCGGTTACCTGCCGGTGGTGGTGGACGTGGAAACCGGCGGCTTCGACTGGAACCGCCACGCGTTGCTGGAAATCGCCGCGATCCCGCTGGAACTCGATGCCGAAGGGCGGCTCGTGCCCGGCGAGGTCGCCTGCACGCACGTCGAGCCCGCCCCCGGCACGCAGATCGACCCGAAGTCGCTGGAAGTCACCGGGATCGTGCTCGACCACCCGTTCCGCCTCGCCAAGCCCGAGAAGGAGGCGCTCGACCACGTGTTCGCCGCGGTGCGCGCGGCGCAACGCCGGCACGGCTGCCAGCGCTCGATCCTGGTCGGGCACAACGCGCACTTCGACCTCAACTTCCTCAACGCCGCGGTCGCGCGCGCGCAGCACAAGCGCAACCCGTTCCATCCCTTCAGCGTGTTCGACACGGTGACTCTGGCCGGCGTCGCGTACGGCCAGACCGTGCTCGCGCGCGCGGTGCACGCGGCCGGGCTGGCCTGGGACGCAAGCCAGGCGCATTCGGCGGTGTACGATGCCGAACGCACCGCCGAGCTGTTCTGCACGATCGCGAACGCGTGGTCGGCGCCGGCGGGCGATTCGTGACGTCGCGTCCGAACGGCGCTCCTACGTTTGCTGGCGCGCCTTCAACGAACGCACGATCCCGTACGCGCTGATCGCGACCCACACCAGTTCCAGCACGAACACCGACGGGTTGAAGCGATCCCAGAGCGAGACCAGCACGCCGCCCGCGCCGAACAGGTTGAGCAACTGGTAGACGATGCCGTTGCCGTGCAGGCGCCTTGCCTGCAGCAGGAAGAACGCCGCGAGCACCATCGCGGTGCCGAGGATGCCGATCCAGTCGTACCACTGCAGGTTCATCGCGTTCTCCCGTCTAGTGCCGTTGTCGCACCGCTTCGAACAGCGCGATGCCGGTGGCGACCGAGACATTGAGGCTCTCGAACCCCCCCGGCATCGGGATGCGCACCAGCTGGTCGCAGCCGTCGCGGGTGAGGCGACGCAGGCCTTCGCCTTCGCTTCCCATCACCAGCGCGACATTGCCGCGCAGGTCGAGCGCGTACAGCGAAGCTTCGGTATCGCCGGCCAGGCCATAAATCCAGACGCCGGCCTTCTGCAGATCGCGCAGGGTGCGGGAGAGGTTGGTCACGCTGAACACCGGCAAGGTGTCCGCTGCGCCCGCCGAGGTCTTGCGCACGGTCGCGTTGACCTGCACCGCCCTGTCCTTCGGGAACACCACCGCCGTCGCGCCGGCGGCCGCCGCGCTGCGCAGGCAGGCGCCGAGGTTGTGCGGATCCTGGACGCCGTCGAGCACCAGGATCAGCGCGCTGCCGTTCGCGGCTTCGACCAGCGCGGGCAATTCGTGTTCGTCCCACGTCCTGGCCGCGGCATAACGCGCAGCGGCGCCCTGGTGGCGCAGCCCGCCGGCGACGCCATCCAGCGCCTGTCCCGCGACGCGGCGCACGTCGATGCCGAGCCGTCGAGCGTTGCCTTCGATTTCGACGATGCGCGGGTTCCTGCCGCCGGCTTCCAGCAGCACCTCGCGCACGTGTTCGGCATCGTGTTCCAGCGCCGAGGCGACCGCGTTGAGGCCGACGATCCATTGGGCGGACTTGTTGGTCATGAGGGCATTGTGCCCTTACTCCTCCGCGCAACGCAGGGGGAGGTTGGGAGGGGGTTGCCTTGGATAAAAGAGCACCCCTGCCCGGCCCGCCCCTTCGCCTGCGGCGAAAGGGAGGGAGCACAACTCAATACGGCTTCTTCGCCCGCTTCGCCGGCCTGCCGCGCTCGGGCAGCGGCTTCGACCCGCCGCCCTCTTCGTCGGCCAGGCGGAAATCGATCTTGCGGTCTTCCACGCTGGCCTTCAGCACCACGATCCGCACCCGGTCGCCGAGGCGGTATTCGCGCCCGCGGCGTTCGCCGGTGAGGGTCTTGCGCACGGCGTCGAAGTGGTAGAAGTCGCGCGGCAGCTGGGTCACGTGGACCAGGCCGTTGACCCGCGATTCGTCCAGTTCGACGAACAGGCCGAAGCTGGTCACGCCGCTGATCGTGCCGTCGAATTCCTTGCCGACGTGTTCCTCCATCCACGCCGCGCGGTAGCGCTCGTCGACCTCGCGCTGAGCCTCGTCGGCGCGGCGCGAGCGTTCCGAGCACTGCAGGGAGAGCGTCGCCATGTCGTGCGGCGAATATTCGTAGCCATCCGGCCTGCCGCCGGAGAGCGCGTACTTGATCGCGCGATGCACCAGCAGGTCCGGATAGCGGCGAATCGGCGAGGTGAAGTGCGCGTACGCCTCGAGCGCGAGGCCGAAGTGGCCGATGTTGTCCGGCGCGTACACCGCCAGCGACTGCGTTCGCAGGATCACCGATTCCAGCAGTGTCGCGTCCGGGCGCTCGCGGATCTTCTCCAGCAGGTTGCGGAAATCCCTGGGCTGCACCTTCGCCCATGGCGGCAGGCGCAGGTGGAACTCCTTGAGGAATTCCTCCAGGTCGGCGTATTTCGACTCCGGCGGCTTGTCGTGGTCGCGGTACGGCGCCGGGATGCGCGCCTCCATCAGGAACAGCGCGGCCTGCACGTTGGCCGCGATCATGCATTCCTCGATCAGCTTGTGCGCGTCGTTGCGCTGGAGCATGCCCGCCTGGCTGACTTCTCCCCTGGCATCCAGCACGAAGCGCACTTCGCTGCTCTCGAACTCGATCGCGCCGCGCTTCGCCCGCGCCCGGTCCAGCACCTTGTACAGGTGGTGCAGTTGCCGGATCTGGGGGAGCAACGCGCCGATCTTCGCGAGCGCCGCGTCGTGATCCTCCTGCGGGATGCCTTCGCCGACCGCGTTCCAGACGTCGGTGTAGGTCAGGCGCGCGTGCGAATGCATCACCGCCTCGTAGAAGCGCGATTCGCGCACGATGCCGTCGCGTCCCACCTGCATGTCGCAGCAGAAACACAGCCGGTCCACCGCCGGGTTCAGCGAGCAGATGCCGTTGCTCAGGGTCTCCGGCAGCATCGGCACCACGAAACCCGGGAAATACACCGACGTCGCGCGCAACTGGGCCTCGTCGTCGAGCGCCGTGCCCGGGCGCACGTACTGCGAGACGTCGGCGATCGCGACGATCAGGCGGAAGCCGTCGCGCGTCGGCTCGCACCAGACCGCGTCGTCGAAATCCTTGGCGTCCTCGCCGTCGATCGTGACCAGCGGCAGCTGGCGCAGGTCGACCCGCCCGGCGATGTCGGCGGGCTGCACCTGCAGCGGCACCGCGGTGGCCTGCGCAAGCACTTCGGGCGGGAATTCGTGCGGGATGTCGTGGCCGTGGATCGCCGCCTCCACCGCCAGCGACGCGGTGAGCTTGTCGCCCAGCACCGCCAGCACCTTGCCGATCGGCGGCCGTTGCGCGTCCTGCGGGGTCACGATCTCGGCGACGACCAGCTGCCCCGGCCTGGCGCCTTCGCGCGCGTCGCCCGGGATGAGCACGTTGCGCTGGATGCGCTTGTCGTCGGGCACCACGTAGCCGATGCCCGATTCCTGGACGTAGCGCCCGAGCAGCCGGGTCAGGCGCCGTTCCAGCACCTCCACGATCGCGGCCTCGCCGCGGCCGCGCCGGTCCATCCCGGTGATCGACACCAGCACGCGGTCGCCGTGCGTCACCTTGCGCATCTCGTACGGCGGCAGGAACAGGTCGTCACCGCCCTGCTCCGGGCGCAGGAAGCCGAAGCCGTCGGGATTGGCGATCACCGTGCCGGCGATGAGGTCCGCACGTGCCGCGGGCACGTAGCCGCCGCGGCGGTTCTGCAGCAGCTGGCCGTCGCGCAGCATCGCGGCGAGGCGCTTCTCCAGCGCGGCGAAACGATCCGGCGCGGCGAGCGCGAGCTTGCGCGCCAGCGCATCGGCGTCCATCGGCCCGTCGCTGGTGGCCAGCACCTGCAGGATCATCTCGCGGCTGGCGATGGGGTCGGCGTAGCGCTCTGCTTCGCGCCGCGCGTGCGGATCGGTGCGCGGGGACCGGGGCGCGCCGCGCGGTTTTGCATCGCGTGCGGGCGCCGGTGGATCGGGCATCCATGGCGGGCGTTTCGACGCCGCGGGTTTTGCCCCCTGCGGGGGCCGCCTCGGCCCTTTCGCCGCTGCTTTCGCCGGGGGTTTCCCCGGGGGATTGCCGCGGCCGCCGCCGCGCTTGCCGGGTGCTTTGCTCATGCGCCGATGGTACAGGCCGGGCGTGGACGGCCCGTGTCCGGGACAACAAAAACCCCGCTCATGGCGGGGTGATTTCGTTCGCTTGGTGCCCAGGAGAGGACTCGAACCTCCACGGTTTTACCCGCTAGTACCTGAAACTAGTGCGTCTACCAATTCCGCCACCTGGGCTCGCGAGCCGCGCATTTTCTGGGAGCGGGGTGGCGATGTCAACGTTTGCCGGCCATCGCACGCGCAGCGCGTGCCGCATCCCGGGCGCGCCATGCCGCGCGGAATTCGAACAGCGCGGGCACCACGCAAAGCACCATCGCGGGCGCGAGCGCTGCGCCCCACATCGCCAATGGCAGCCCCGGCTGCCGCGGATGCAGCGCCCAGCCACCTGCGGCGGCCGCGGGCCAGGTCGATGCGAGGAGCCAGCCCAGGGCCACCACCGGCGCCATGTCCAGCACGCTGTGCACGTGCTGTTCGAACGGCGAGACCACGCGTGGGGCGGCGAACGCGATCCGCGTGTCCGCGTAGCCGACCACCGCGTGGGCGGCGACGAGCGCCAGCAGCAGCAGGACACTGCCCTGCCCGACCTCGAACTCGAGCCCCAGCACGACCGCGGCGCCGAGCAGTGCGAGCTGGACCAGGTGCGCGACCGATTCGGCCAGCCCCGAGGTATGCGGCAGGTCGGTGCGCCAGTGCGCGAGGAAATCGCACAGCCCGGACGCCAGCCAGACGAGGTAGCCGCAGTAGGCGATCCAGAGCGCGGTCGTCATCGCCCCGGGTTCGCCCCCGGCCGCGCCGGCACGATCCGCCAGATCGTGTTCGACAGGTCGTCGGCGACGATCAGCGCGCCGCGCGGATCCACCGTCACGCCGACCGGGCGCCCGCGGGTCATGCCGTCGTCGCCGCGGAAGCCGGTGACGAAATCGATCGGCGTGCCGACCGGGCGACCGTTCTCGAACCGCACGAACACCACCTTGTAGCCCGAGGGCGGATCGCGGTTCCAGCTGCCGTGCTCGCCGACGAAGGCGCCGTCGGCGAACGCCGTGCCCATCGCCGGCGCCGAGAACGCCACGCCGAGCGCAGCGACGTGCGAACCCAGCGCGTAGTCGGGCGCGACCGCGGCCGCGACCTTGGCCGGATCCTGCGGCATCACCCGGGTGTCGACGTGGCGGCCCCAGTAGCTGTAGGGCCAGCCGTAGAACGCGCCCTCGCGCACCGAGGTGAGGTAGTCGGGCACCAGGTTCGGGCCGATCTCGTCGCGCTCGTTCACCACCGCCCACAGCGTGCCCGTGCCGGGCTGGATCGCGAGCGCGGTCGGATTGCGCAGGCCGGTGGCGAAGCTGCGGTGCGCGCCGGTCGCGGCATCCACCTGCCACACCCGCGCGCGCTCGACCTCGGCGTCCATGCCGCGCTCGGTGATGTTGCTGTTCGAGCCGATGCCGACATAGAGGAAGCGCCCGTCGGCGCTCGCCGCCAGCGCTTTCGTCCAGTGGTGGTTGATCGCGGAGGGCAGCTCGGTGACGTTGATCGGAGCGCCGCTGGCCCTGGTGTCGCCCTCGCGGTAGTCGAAGCGCACCAGCGCGCCCTGGTTGGCGACGTACAGGCGGTTTCCGATCAACGCCAACCCGTACGGCGCGTCGAGGCCGTCGGCGAACACGGTCTTCAGTTCGTAGTTGCCGTCGCCATCGGCGTCGCGCAGCAGGGTCAGGCGGTTGCCGCCCTCCACCGGGCTGGTGCCCTTCGCCTTGATGTAGCCGGCGATCACGTCCTTGGGCTTGAGCTTGGGCGCGTGCCCGCCGCGGCCCTCGGCGACCAGGATGTCGCCATTGGGCAGGACCAGGGTCTGGCGCGGGATCGCGAGGTCGGTGGCGATCGCGCGGATCGCATAACCGCGCGGAACGACCGGCAGGCGGTCTCCCCAGGGGGCCGGCTTGGCGATGGTCATGTCCGGCAACAGGCCACGCGCGGGCGCGGGCAATTCCGGACTGGCGCCGAACTGCTGCAGGTCGGGACCCTTGCCACAGGCTGCCAGCGACAGCGCCGCCACCAGCGCGGCGACGGCGAGCATGTTCGCATCCGCGCGTTTCATCGTGCACCTCCCATGCGCGCGCCTGCGAAACCCAGCCACAGCGCCAGCAGCGACAGCACGGCCGCCAGCAGCGACAGCAGCAGCGCCGCCGGCATGATCGCCCAGGCGTCGCGCGCGTGGTGCAGCGCATCGAGGACGCCCACCACCCAGGTTGCGGCCAGTACCAGCGGGTAGAAAGATCCCCGCCTGCCGCGACGCAGGTCGAACGCCGCGCACAGCAGCGCGAGCGTGGCCAGCACCATCGCGCCGATCACCAGCCACGAGGCGAAGTTGCTCCACTCGATGCGGTGGCTCGTGTAATACGCGTAGTCCGCCAGCAGCGTGCCGAGGAACAGCGGGAATGCGCCGGCCAGCGCCGCCGCGTGGAATGGAGGGATCGCCACGCGGCGATCCGGGTCGACTGCGATCACGAAGTGCGCCTCCGGTTGGATGCTTCGCATCCGCAATCGCCGAGCAGGCGCCCGCTGGCGTGAATGCCATGCGAAACGCCCGTGCCGCCGCCGCGATATCGTCGCGATCGCCGCGTCCCTTCGAGCGCGGCCGGAGCACCGCCTTGCGCGCCCGCGCTTTCACCGGCAAACCGCTGCCGCGCGCCTTCTACCGTCGCGATCCGCGCGTGGTCGCGCCGGAACTGCTGAACAAGCTGCTGGCGCGCGACGACGGTCGCGTCGGCCGCATCGTCGAAGTCGAAGCCTACGTCGGCGCAGAAGACCCGGCCGCGCATTCCTACCGCGGACCCACGCCGCGCACCGCCACGATGTTCGGCGACGGCGGCCATCTCTATGTCTACTTCACCTACGGCATGCACTGGTGCGCGAACGCGGTCTGCGGCCGCGCCGGCGAAGGCTGGGGCGTGCTCCTGCGCGCGATCGAGCCGGTCGCAGGCATCGAGGCGATGCGCGAGGCGCGCGGCTGGCCAGCGCGCGACCGCGATATCGGCCGCGGCCCGGCGCGCCTTGCACAGTCGTTCGGCATCGACCGCGCGCTGGACGGGGCCGACCTCGTCCGCGGCGATCGCGGCCTGCGCCTGCTCGACGACGGCACGCCTCCGCCCGACGATCCCGTCGCAAGCCCGCGCGTCGGGATTTCCCGCGCCGTGGAACATCCCTGGCGCTGGCATGTGGCGGGCAACCCGCATGTTTCGGCCAACACGAGGAAATCGCGATGACCCCGCTCGACAAGCCGCTGCGCCGCGAACTCCTGATCGACGGCCGCGCCTATACCCTGACCATCGATCCCGACCGCCTCAAGCTGGTGCCGAAGGGTCGGCGCAAGGGCCTGGAATTCGCCTGGGCCGATTTGGTCGGCGGAGATGCCGCGCTCGCGGTCGCGCTGCGCGCCTCGCTGCAGGACTGAGCCGCGCCGCCAGCCATCGCGGGCTGCGCCATCGCCGGCGCGCCTTCGCACGGACTTCACCGCGCGAGAAGAAAATCCGGCCCGTTTTGTGACGACATCGGGACCGCGTCATGGGCATTCCTTCGCGCGACACGCCGGAATTCACCAACTACATCGCCGCGCTGCGCCTGGTGTTCCGCAGCGAGCCCTGGGAAAGGATCGAAGGATTCGCCGCGCGCGCGTGGAGCGATTGCGGGCTGGCCGAATCGGCTCACTGGGCGGAGGTCGTCGACGACGTGCGCGAGGCCTTCCTCGCCGGCTAGTCGCCGCCGCGCTCGCCGTCGCCTTCAGCTCGATCCTCGCCTCGACGCGGCTCCGCCGCCGCCTGAAGCGTTCACGCATTCACTTCCGGCCCTCATGCCGGGGACGCACGATCGTGCTACAAGACGTGCACCACGGCTGTCGACCCCGGGCCTCCGTGCAGTCCCTGCCGGATACCCTCATGAATCTCTCCGACTCGCCGGACACGGATCCCGTGTTCGATGCCTACCTGTCCGCGCTTTCCGAATCCTTCCACGACGAACCGTGGGAAGCGATCGAGCAGTACGCCCGGCGCATCTGGACCGAATGCCGCATGGACGGCGACGCGGACTGGGGCACCGTGCGCGAACGCGCGCGCGATGCGTGGCCGTTCTCGATCGCACCGGTCCCGCGCAAGTAACACGCTCCTCCTCCCCTTTCGCCGCGCGTAAGGCGGGGAGAATCGGCTCAGGCCAGCGCGCTATGCGTTTCGTAGCCGAGGCGTTGTGCCCCGGTCGCGATCAACAGCGGTTCCAGCCGTGCCTGGGTCGGCTCGTCCGCGTCCACCAGCACCAGGACCCGGCCTGCCGCGATCTCCGCCTCGAAGCGCTGCCGCACCGGGTCGGGAATCGCCGAGCCCATCAGCGCCGACGACCAGCCGCCGACCAGGGCACCCGCGGCGCCCAGCGCGGCCGCGCCGGCGAGGGTGACGCCCAGCGCGGGGACCACCATCGCCGCGAGCCCGGCCAGCACGCCGGTCGCGCCCCCGATCGCCATTCCGCGCGCGGCCGCCGGCATCAGGTCCGTGTCGGCTTCCTTCATCCGGTGCGGCACCTGGTCGAGCTCGATGTCGTCGCGTGCGACCAGGGAAATCGCCTCCCAATCAATGCCTTGGGCATGCAACAGCCGCACCGCGACCAGTGCGTGCGACGCATCCCGCGTGCTGAAGACGTGCCTGAGCTTCATCGCCGGCTCCCGTCGCATGGGGTCGCCCGCACCATGGAACCGGCCGGGTTCAAGCGGCGTGAACGCAACGCTCGGTTCAGAACATGCCCAGCGCGTTCGGCGAGTCGTCCGGGATGCGCTGCGCCACGTCCCACATCTCGACGATGCGCCCGGCCTCGAAACGCAGGATGTGCACCACGGCGAATTCGCCGCCGGCACCGGCGCGGACCACGTGCGAAAGCACCGCGACGCGATCGCCGCCGTCGATGACGTGCTTGGGCTCGAACGCCTTGTTCGGTTCGGTCGCGGCGCTTTTTTCCATCGCCAGCAGCAGCGATTCGCGGTCGCCGGGGAACCATGCGTTGTGGTGGACGAAACCCTCTGCGACATGCCGCGCGTAGGCATCGCGCACCGCGCCGCCGGCGCACAGCCGCAGGAAGGCCACGGCGGTTTCGCGGTTGTCCATCGTCGGATTCCTCGGCGAAAAACGCGGCAAGGATAGCGAAGTCCGCGTGGACGGCGCGCGAGCCGCCCGGAGCGGGCCTGAAACCCCGACGGATCGCGGCAAACCGATCCCGAACCTTGCCCCGCGGGCCGCCCGGGGCTATCGTTCACGGCATCCTTTCCATCCCAGCGGGCGACGCGCCAGCCGCGCCGCCCGTTCGCATTTGCGGAGTGCACGACGATGACCCCCGAATCCACCCAGCGCCCGCCCCTGCTGCTGTCGCGGCTGGACGTGGAACGACTGGAATCGCTGCTCGAGCAGCCGCAGTTCCGCGCGCTGAACACCGACGCCTTGCGCGGCGAACTGGAACGCGCGGACGTGGTGGAACCGGCGCAGGTCCCGGCCGACGTGATGACGATGAATTCCACGGCGCAGGTGCGCGTGGACGATCCGGAACTTGGCAGCCACGAGCACGAGCTGACCCTGGTGTATCCGCGCGACGCCGACGGCAGCGCGCACAAGGTGTCGGTGCTGGCGCCGGTGGGCAGCGCCCTGCTCGGCCTGCGCGTCGGGGAGGCGATCGACTGGCCGATGCCGGGCGGACGCAGCGCCCGCCTTCAGGTGCTGGCGATCCGCTTCCAGCCCGAAGCCGCGGGCGAGCTGCATCGCTAGGCCGCTCCGCGCCCCTGGGTGCGGCGCCACACCGCAATCCCTGTAGGCGCGCCCGTCCGGGCGCGAGCGTCATACCGCAACCCTGCAGGAGCGCCCGTTCGGGCGCGACGGATGCACCGCGCGCGCAGTCCGTCCGCCGTACGACACGACGGAGCCCCGTCACCGACCGGGTTCGCCTCCTCGGACTTCGCGCAGAGCCCTCGGGGCGAACTCGCGGGCCGCCGCGGCGAACGGGCGGAGCGCCGGGGGCGAATTGGCGCGCCTGTGCGGCGAACTGGCGGAGCCCTCGGGGCGAGCTCGCGGGCCTCCGCGGCGAACCGGCGGAGCCCTCGGTGCGAACTCGCGAGCCTTTGCGGCGAACCGGCGGAGCCCTCGGTGCGAACTCGCGGGCCTCCGCGGCGAACTGGCGAAGCCCTCGGGGCGAACTCGCGGGTCTCTGCTGCGAACTCACGCCGAAAACGTCGAAGCATTCGTTCCAGAACGATTGCGATTCGGCGCGTCTTTCCAGCACATTGGGATCCTAAGCTTAGAATTCCACGTGGACAAGTTGTCGCG
>JADMIO011486912.1_pt1 | contig 57262 bp, 38 predicted proteins | sample 8958161 | NCBI WGS metagenome assembly JADMIO01 (sample SAMN16585339, study PRJNA669376) | soil metagenome | isolation source: Crop rotation soil | place: USA: Cullars Rotation, Alabama | collected 2011 | reverse complement strand
CGCGACAACTTGTCCACGTGGAATTCTAAGCTTAGGATCCCAATGTGCTGGAAAGAAAGCCGCCCCCACCGGGACGGGTTCACCCGCCAGGCTCAGAAAACTCCTCAGGCTATCAATCTCAACCGTAAAATCCTCGTTCCCTTCAATTAGTTTAGGAACCTCGTCAATAATGAGTACATTCAATGGCGACGTCGCTGCCGAAGATTGATTAGCGAAATTGACGATTGCGTTCGTGACCCCGGCGTAATCCGAACCCGCCGTCGCCGAACCATCCACAGTGTGGACCGTGACCGCAATCGGGCCGGTCGTCCCGTTGCTTCTCGCCAGCGGAACCGTCACCTGTCCGCCGGGCTCTTCCACCCCGGTCGAATCCACCGAGAATGTGACATTCCCGGGCGCGATCGATGGATCGAATCCGCCGAGCAAGCGCGCGTAATTCTGGCGCTTCGTCATGCTCGCGCGATTGGTCCCGCCACCGCCCACCGCCGAGAAAAAGCCGCCGACTAAAACATCGTCGTTGAAATCAACCCTCACCGCCGAAAGCCCCCCGAAAATCGCGCCGCCTGTCGGGTTGGGAAAACCCGCGAACTGATTATAAGCCGTATCCAGGAACGTGGTATCCAGCGTCCCGTCATCCAACAATCGCGCCAGGAAAATTCGGCGCGTATTATTGTAAGCCGAAAAATCGCCCGCGATATAGATTTCATCAAACGTCGGCGAAATATCGATGTCCGTGATGCGATTATTCACTCCGTCGCCCGTCACGAACGTCGTATCCAGCCCGCCATTGGACAACAATCGCGCAATGCCAGGATGCCGAATGCTGTTGAAGGTAGAGAATTGTCCGCCCACCACAATGTTCCCATTGCTTTGAATCCCCACCGCGTTCACCACTCCATCCGCGCCGGTCCCAAGAGCTGCCTGGAAAATAGGATCGACCGCGCCCGTCTCCGTCAATCGCGTCACATGCGCAGCCGGACTCCCGTTCACAGTCGTAAAATCGCCAACCGCAACAACTGGCGCAGGTCCGAAAAGAGTAACCTGACCCGCGATTTGCCACGAACTCAGGCTCGCGGTTCCTCCAGGATTCACTCGAACGGTCAAGGTATTGTTCTGTCCCGACGCCGGGCCAAAGTTCAGGTTTGTTTGACCAACAAAGTAAAAACCCGTCACAGAACCGTCCTGATTCGTTACCCGGAAGCTCATATTGGTCGGGCCCAGATCGAAAATCATCTGGTTATTAAAGAGCACCTGAAAACGGTCCTCGACAAAACTGTCGGATGGATCGGGCCCTCCCGGCAGATACGTCGCGTAGAGGAAGTCCAGCGTTCCGCTGGTCGCGGTGAACGTGAAATTCGTTGTAAATGCATTTGAAGAACCGGCGCTTTCAGCGCTAAATGTAAAACCCGCACTGGAGGCCGATCCGGCAAACGCCAAATCCAACACCGGCCCATTAGCCCCTGCTTGGTTAAAATACGTCGTGTCCAAACTTCCCGTCGCCGTCACCCGCGCGATGCTCCCGCGCGCCGTTCCGTTATAACTGGTGAAGTCGCCGCCGATCACCGCGCCCGCCCCGCCCGCTTCGATCTTGATCGAATAAATCGTGCCGTTGGCGCCAGTTCCGGGATTAAAAGTCTTATCCAGGGAACCGTTGCTATTCAGTCGCGCAATCCCCGCTCGAGCTGTCCCATCCACCGACAAAAATGCTCCGCCAATCAAAATCTTCCCAACATTCGGACCGTCTTTGTACACCGCCAACGCCGTCACCGGTCCGTCCGGCCCTCCCGGCGGATTAAACGCCGTGTCCAACGATCCGTCGTTTTTCACTCGCGCGACAAACGGACGCGGCACCGCGTTATAGGCCGTAAATTGTCCGCCGATAAAAGATGAAGTTCCGTCCGAATCCAATTCCACCGCCAGCACCGGTCCATTGGCTCCGGGGTTTGACACCCGCAACGACGCCGCGGAATTGAAACTCGTATCCGCCGAGCCCGGCGGCTGCGGTTCATTCGGATCTCCATTAAACAAAATCGTCACCACCGACGTATCCACGTTGGTATTGACCGTAAACGCCGCCGGGGGGTCGTTCGTTCCCGCAGTCCCCGTCGGATTGGAAAGAACAATCCGGAAATCTTCATTAAACTCGATCTGTTGATCCGCGGGAATGTCCAGACGGATCGTCTGGATCGTCGTCCCGCCAGCAAACGTCAATGTCCCGGAAAGTTGGTTCGTCCCTAAGTCGTTGAGCAGATCCGCCGGCGCCGATCCGGGATGAAGGTCTTGAGGTCGTGCCGTTTGAATCGCCCAATCAACGGTCACATCTCCGCTTGCTCCAGTCGAGGCCGGACTCTTCGCCAGCCGCACATTTAAATTCAACGTCCCCCCTTCCGAAACGACCGGATTCAAACTCGAGAAATAAAACACGTTCGTATCGTCGTTTCTCCCCACCGTAACGAACAAATTTGTTTTCGGTCCGAGAATCGGTTGAAAAATCACATCCTCGCCCGCCATCACGGTCGCATTTGTCAGCGTCAACCGGAAGCTGGTCGTGGGATTGGTCAGGCCAGCCAGCGCTTGGACAGGAATATCCACCGTCGCCGCCATCTGGAAATCTCCAAACGTCACGTTCGTTTTCGTAAACGTCGTCGCCACCGCCCCGGTCGAACTCAAAATCACATCGGCCTGCACCCGCCCGCCCACATACGTGGACCGCACCGCCATTACCCGCACGAACCTTTCATCGGGCATCGCAATGGCGTTGGTTTTAGCCCATTCGATTACATTCGTGACGTTCTGAGCGGACGCCGAAACGCTTGAGAGCAAGAAGAATACGACTGTCCCCAGCAGCGTGGCCGCAGGCATGAAAGGACGGCGGCGGGGAGGATGACCGGGACGAACGTTAAACATAAAAACTCTCTGAATGGATCGCACAAAATAAGCACACGCCGTACCGGCTGGGGCTAAATTGATTCGTTGAGGTAAGGCAAAAAGAGGGAGCATGGCAAGCAGTATTTGATAGGCGGCGCAAGAGCGTCGCGGCTTCCCGTTGGCAAGCCGTCGCGCCCGCTTTCTGGTTTCGTTTTCTCTCTATTTCGATAGTTTCTCGCGCGCCGGGCAGCCTTCAATTTCCGCCTTTGAGCGGGGGAATTCTCCCCAACTGCGCTTGCAGGACCGCCACGCTCGAGTCGTTCCACACGACGTAGTTCGCCCGGTCCATCTTCCGCTCAATTGGCCATTGCGCGGAAAGGCGTCCAGCCGCCTGTTCCGCAGTCCAATTGCGCGTTTGAAGTCGCGCCGATTGTCGCTCGAAAGCGCACGCAATGCAAATGACACTTTCAAAAAAATGTTCCGCGCCCGTCTCAAACAGCAATGGAATCACCACCACGCCGTTTTTTTTTCCAGCCACCCGCCAGCTTTCCACCCGCTCCAGCCACCGCTCGCGAATTAGCGGATGCAGGATCGCCTCCAAACGGCCCCGCGCGCCCGCATCGTTGAAGACCACCTCCGCCAGCTCTTTGCGCCGCAATAAACCGTCCGGCCCGATCATCCGGCTCCCAAACTCCCGCGCCACCGCGGCCAAACCGGGCTCATCCCGCCCCACCACTTCCCGCGCCACTTCATCCGTGTCCACCACTGGCATCCCCTGCGCGGCCAAAAAAAACGCCGCTTCGCTTTTACCCATCCCGACCCCGCCCGTCAGCCCGTATAGCTTCACACGCGTTTTAATCGCTACGGACGATACAACAGGCGATAGAACCGGATGCCGTCGGAAATCAACTGCGGATCGGTCAACGTCGCCGCCGGGTTCACCTCGCCGCTATAGCGCGCGGAAATAACCGTGTTCCAAGTCGCATCCGCCCGCAGCGAGTCCGTCGCCTGCAATTCATACGAACCCGGATACGCGCTGAAGCTCACCTGCACATGGCCATTGACAGCCGCCTGCTGAATGCTCGCAATCGAAAATGCCCCCTGCGCCGCCGCTGGGTTATTGTCGTTCAGCGGAATATCATCAAAAGCGTTCGCAATCCCATCCCCGTCCATATCGATGATCTGGCTCCGGCGCAACGCCCGATTCATGCTCACCGTCCGCGCCACGCCATTGACCACCTTGACGACGTCTTCCGACGAATTCGGGCCATTGAAGTTCGGCATCCAATGAAACTTGCCTCCCCCTGGCATGGTTTTGTTATTCAGCAACTCGGAAAGATTCGTGAATCCGAAGTTGCCTCGCAGATTCGTCGCCACCAATTCCGCGTAATAAATATCAATGTTGCTCAAACGAAATTGATTCGTCAGCGTGGCCAGATTCGTTATTCCTGAGCCCGTCAATTCCAACCGATCCACATACAGAGCCCGCCCCGCCGGCGTCCCCCGGAAATCAAACAAAGTATTGATCCCTGTCTCCAACCGCATAATCCCCACCGGCGTCGCCGTGTTGACCGCCAAATACGTCGCGTTCGTCAATTGCTCCCAGTTCGCGACGGTCGGGATATTCGTAATGGCCGAAACCGCGCTGGCCGGCACAGACCAATTCATAATGAACGTCCCCCGCGCCGGCGGTGTCGCCACAAACGCCGAACCCAGCAGGCGGCCCGCCGTCGGCGTCGCCGTCAAATTAATTGAATTGCTCGAAGCGAATCGGTTGTTGGCGGCCAATCCGGAATCCTGCAGCACCCCGGTCACATTGAAATTAATAGTTCCGCCCGCAGCCACCCCAGTGCGGTCAAACTTAAAGATCGGCCCGCTAAAGTTGACGCTGCCGTAAGTTCCCACTCCGGCGTTATCAAACCGCGCCGACGTGCTCGCGTTCACATTGATCGGCCCGGCATTCGTCACAAAACCGAACGTAAACAACGGAATGCCGAAAAAGTTGGTGATGAAAAAGTCGTTTTGCCCGGAAACAAGTTGATTGCTGACCTCGACCGTCTGCGCGAAAATATTCAGGCTGTACGCGGAGACAATTCCCTGATCCACGAACTTGGTCAACGGACTGAAAAACGTTCCCACGTCCGCCTGCCCGGACAATCCAAGATTTCCAGTGGGTGTAATCGTTAGATTCGCCAGGTTCGGAAGGTTTGTCCCGCCCCAGGCCGAGTTCAAAAGCGTCACCGCTCCACTGACATTCAAATCGCGCGCCGTCGTGAAAAACCGATTTGAAATAATCATGTTATCAACAATATCCAGCGCGGTCGGCACCCGAACCTGGAAATCCGCCACCATGACCGGCACCGACTGCGTCAGGAAACGCGCGTCCACGATCAAGGTGTGATAAATATTCATGTTCGTGCTCACCAGGTTCGTCGTGATATTCGTGAACACTCCGCTCCACATGGCAATCGTCCCCTGCAAGCGGTTGACATTCGTCTTGGCCAGGTTTGCAAAACGCAATGGCGCGCTCGCATTGGTGGTCGCCAGATTGAAAGCCAGATTTTGCGCGTCGATCAGCGTCTGTGAACTGGTCGGCACAAATTCCTCGGCCTCCACCGATACCAACCCCTCCCCGCGGATGCCTGTATCCGTCAAATTAACGCTGCGTCCCCGAATTTCGATCCGCCCCGGATAATCATAAACCGAGGTCGCCGGCGCAAAAGGCGTCGCCCCAAGAGCGGGCACAACATACGCGTAATTATCAATTGCGAACGAATAGGCCGCATACATATTCGTCGTGATCCGGCTGATGGATTGCCCGGGCGAATAGAAAATGTCCTGCGTCAGCGCCAAATTTGCGGGAAGGCCCGAACCATACAGGCCCAGGTAATCCGCTCGCGAAATAAATACCGACGTCGGCTTCCGTCCGATAAACCGCTCGTTGGCAATCACCCCGATATTCGTGTGGCTGCCCAGTTCGTCGTAGATATAAATACTATTCGTTTCGGGGAGCAGCGTGAACACGTTCGGCGTAATCGAATCCAGCTTCACAATCGGACTCAAAGGCGTGCGTGGCCCAACGGCTCCAAGTTCACTTAAACTCGCGAAACGGACATCCGCCAGAATGTTCGTATTGTCCGTTTCCAGGAAAACAGTCGTGAACACATTCGTAGCGCCGGTGGCGGAAGAATCTGAGGTGAAACCATATACCCAAGTCTGGGCATCGGTTAATTCAAATGTAAGCTGGCCCAAAGCCCCCACACTGTTGGTTACCCGATGCAACGGCGTAATGATATCCGTGGGATTGACATTTTGCAGAAACCCGGTCGCCAGGTTTTGGTTCGTGAAAGTCCCCGCCCCCCAGTAAACATCCGTAATCCCCAGCGGATTCAGGTACGAAATCACCACTGGAGGATTGGCGGCCGTAAACGTCAGCCAAAAACCGCTCGCGGTGATCTCATTCAGGTTCGGCTCGCCGAAAAAGCTCCCCAAGTTATCAGTCGCCAAAAGGCCCCGGCTCAAATCCACCGTCTCCGCCGTCGCACGACCAAGCTCATTGGTCCAGCCCAGCGACATCCGTCCACCCGCGCCAATTCGAATCAACCCATGATTCTCAATCCTCCTGGCATCCACCCTCAAATTGGAAACCGTCGCTTCCCATCCATTGAGCGTGTCAAACAGCGAAGCCGTGCTGAAAAGGCCCGTCACCGGGTCCGCCAAAATAAAACTGTCCACCAAATCAATTCGCCCATTGAGCGTGTTAATAAACGACTCGGCTGGGCCGCGATCCCCCTCCGGTGAGATGAAATCGAATTCGACCGTATGCCCCAGGAAATCGCGGTCATTTGTATAAAACCGCATTCCAGTCATGTCGTACGGAACAGGCGAAGGCAGCGTGCTGGCCGTCGAGCTCGCGGCCGCGTTTGAGACAGGCAGGTATTGGACCCGAAAGAGTCCCTCATTGATAAATGAATCCCCAACCCTCACCCCGTTATTTGTCATCCCGGCAAAAACAATCTGGTTCAGCGCGTTTCCAAAATTGATATACGGCTGGCCGGTTTGTCCGCGCGCCGGGAAAACCGCGCAGATCAAAAATAAAAAAAGAAAACGAATTGTCATAACTGGCTAGCGTATTCGGCCTAAAGCGATGTCTTCGAGAGTGACCTGGGTTTGGATGTCTTCAGGGTATATTCTAGGCACAATTGTCGTTCCGTCAAATGATCCCCACGTGGACCAGTCAAAAGAGGAGAATTCATCGGTCGTCGTCCCGCTATTGAACTTCGACGGGACCAGTTTGGTATAGTCAATCTGCGTGCCCGGCAGGATCACCCCCGGACCCTGCCCCGGGGGTGGCGCATTTTGCGGGAATCCCACTGATCTCGCAAAGCTCACCGGAGCCGGCGTGCCCCCAGTCACCCCCACATCCGACGCCGTGAAAACAAGGTCCGGGATGTTAATTCGTCGGAAGAGATTCGTGATCGCGATCCCGTTCGTGATGAAAACCGACTGGTAAAAATTGGTCTGAAAATAATTCGTTTGCCCAAAGAAATCGGTATGGACCGCCGGCACAAAACGAATGGCATTGACACCCGGCCGCAGGGCCGCCGCCGTCGCATTCACCTGCACCACTGGGTTTACAAAAAACGTAATTCCATTCGTCTGTCGAATAAGTTCCTGAATGATAAACGCCCCCGTTTGCGCATTCGTGAACGCGATCAACGTATTCGTCACAAAACCCGTCGTCCGAATCTCCGCCCCCGGGATCAACCGAAATTGATTGGTGTCCAGGATCAAGATCGTTCCCTCAGGAAACGGGCTGGAAACAGCGACTTCCGTTTGGACTGGCAACGCCGGAGGCAGGTACGTGATCGTCCGAAGGATCTGTCCCTGGTTGGTCGCCGGCGCGGGAAAAATCGTGGTGTTTCCGAACGTGGACGTAAATCGCGGCACCACTATCGACGTGACGTTCGTCACCAACTGCGGTCCAAGATTGGCGTTGATGAAAATCGGGTAAGCCGCATACACCGTGTTCGTGAAATTGTTCACCACCGCCGTAAATTCACCCGTCAACGCATTCGTGCCGGTCAGGTTGGTGTTCACCACCACAGTCGTTGCTTGCAGATTGGGCGTCCCAAATTGATTCGTGAACGCATACCCGACCAAAGCGTTGTTGGTCGCCCGGTCAAAAATATAAAAACCACCGCTGGTCTTCGGAACCCGCAGCGACACGCGGTTTGTAAATAGGATCAAATCGGTTGGCGTCGAGTACGGCGCCTGCGTCACAACCCACAGTTCCAAATCAGTGACCGCCGACGCATAATTCGTGACCACATTCGCAAACGTGTATTGGAACTGCCGCGTCAGATTGGTCACAAACGTCGTCACTACCACCGGCGGATCTCCCGGCGCCGCCCAGGGCAGGTTCGTCAGAGTCGAAACCGGCGTAATCTCATTGGCGAACGTTCCGTTCGTTCCGGTGATGATCAGATTCGGATAAAGCGCGCGCAATTGATTTGCTCCATTGGTGCGGCTTTGCTCGCTAAATACAAAAAGATCCAGGTTCGTAATCAGCGTCGGCAGCGACGTATCCAAAAACGGAGCCGACGCCACAATGTTGGTGATGAAAACATTGGTCGTCCGGACGTTGGTGATTCCGATCGTATTTGTGATCAGCGTGAGGCCCGGAAATTGTGCCAGCAAATTCGTCGGATTCGTGAAAACGCTGTTCGACAAAAAGGAGAAAAGATCCGTTCCCTGCACCGTCAACACCGTGCTCGTATCCACCGTCAAAAACGTCGTGTTGGGCGCCGTGGTCTCAGTGTTGATGTTATTTTCCGAATAAATATATTTCAGACCCGCCACATCGTCCCGCGTCAACCCGGTGAAATATTCCCCCGGCAACAGCGGCGCGCCAATCCCCAGGAACGGCGAAAACCCAACCGGTCCCGACACCGACCCCGCATTTCCCGCCTGCGTCACGTCCACCAAAAACTCAACCGCGTCGTAAAACTCAAGCCCCGTAAACGTCGCGGGAAATTCCGTGATATTATACGAAAAACGGATCCCGTTTACGTACGGCGTCGGCTTCAAGGTAAAGGGATCGAAATTTCGCGGGATGACCAGGTAATTGGTGACGTTGTTCTGCACTGTCCGCGCCCGCAACGCCCACACCCACCGCTCCGCCGACGCCAGCCCCAACTGCTCCGCCAGCAACGGCATCGTTTGTGATTTAAGGTCGATCAATCCCAATGCTTGCGCGGTTGAATGCACCCGCCGCGTCTTCAAAGGCTGTTGCAATAAATTGATCCGCGAAATGTTCGTCCACAGTTTGTTCGTATAAGCGCCAATCGCCTTTTCCACTTCCCGAATCCCATTCGTTCCAAACCAATTGATAAAACTTTCCTCAAACGCGTACGTGATAATCGGCGTGGTATAGCGCCATTCCTCCCCCAGATTCTTCGGCCCGCCCAAATCCTCATTGTTGGGATCATATCCCAGGTTGGCCGCCTGCCACGAGTCAAACGGCCCCAGCAACGAAAATGCGTTGGCCGTATGCGTCAGCAGGACCAGGCTCAGCGCCAACAAAATTCTTTTCAAAAACAGCGACATATTAACGAATTCGAATCACGCGGTAATAGCCAATGGAATTGCCCCCGGGCACACTCACCGAGTCCGTTGTTCCGGGCGCAAAGCGCTGCCCGCCAAAATCCGTCCACTGCGCAAAATCAGTGGTTTGTTGCACTTGATAGACAAATCCCGGATTCGTGTTCCACGAAAACCGCATTCCTTGCGGTGTGCTCACAAATTTCGTCCGCAGCACGCTCGTTGAATCCATCGGATTGGTCCCCGCCAAAAATTCGTTGCGATTGGATACTCCATCCCCGTCGGAATCCGCTGTCGGGCTCGGCCAATTCGCCGTGTTATATCCCCAATATTGCTGCTGCCAATCATCCGGCAATCCATCCCCTTCGCCGCCATTGATATCGTCCTCCCACGTCTTGCCGTTCGCCGCCGGTGAGCGCGGTGACAGCATCCCATCCAACAACCGATACGCCAATTCCACTGTCACTGTTTGCCCAGGCGCCAATCCCGATATCACTCGCATCTGGTTCGTGACTACAATCGGATTCTGCGGCTGCCCACCCAAATATACGTAAAGCTCATAACTCGCCACCTGATAGCCAGCCACCTCCGGCCACGCCACACTCACCCGGTTCGCCGTCAGCGGCGAAATATATGGCGCCGCCGGTGTCGGCAACACCACGTTCGCCTGCTCCGCGTGAAATCGCTGGCTGAAAATCTCCATCCCAGTCGCAATCCCCGTGAACCCGGTCCACGCCACCAGGAAATGCGCGTCCCCATTCCCTCGCACCACCGGTTGAAGCTGCCGCCCGTACGTCGTCGTGTTCACCACAAACTCATTCCCCTCCGGCGTGCCGAGGCTGCTCAACGCCCGCCCCACCACTCCCTGGCGATCTCCATCCTGTCCAAAACTGCTCCACACCACCATCTGCGTCGGTCCAATCGTCGCCACACTCGGGCTATGCTGGCTCCCCGCCACCACCTGGTTCACACGCGTCGGCGTCGTAATCCGCCCCGCCTCCGTAAACGTGCATGCGTAAACATCCCAACCGGAAGCATCCGGGTTCGCCGTCACCCAATCGCCCCCCACCGGCAATTGTGGCGCTTCGCTCCAGGCCAGCGTATAACCGCCCGCCCCCGTCACCCCGATCGCCGGACTCGATGCCACCCGCTCCGACGTATTTACCCGAAATTCCGAAGCCAGCGGCGTCCCATTCGCGCTATACATCCGCGCATACAGATCGACCGAAGAATCATCCCGCTGCCCTTCTGAGATCCAGCTCACTACAAATTTGCCGCTCGGCAGCGCCGCCACCACCGGCGTGCGCTGATTGTTTTTCGTAAATTGATTGATCTGAAATTCCGTTCCAATCCGCTGCCCGTTCGGAGCGAAAATCGCCCCGAAGACCCCCTGCATGCTCCCATCCAAATCCTGCGCCGACCAAACCACCACGATATTCCCGTTGGCCAGCCCCGCCACGGCTGGTTGCGTTTGATCGGATTCCGGATGCGCGCTGACGGGGATTTCGTCACCGATAAACGTCCCAGCGCCAATCATGATGCGCAGAAAAACTTGTTGCTCGCCCACCGTCCCGCCTTGCCACACGAACGCCGCGCCGCCTCCATTTAAAAAGGTCACATGCGGATTTTCCTGGTCACCCGCCGTCCGCGTCGCCAACCCGGTCACCCCAAACTCGCCGCTCATCGATGAGTTGATCCGGCGCAAATTTACCGAAAGTCCATCACCATCCCCCACGTTATCTTCCCAAACCAGATATCCCCCCGTTGCGTTCAAGGCCAAATCCGGCTTCCCTTGATCCCCTTGCAAGGCCGGCGCCAGCCGATATTCCACCCCATCCCGCGAAACTCCTGCCTGCGCGGAAACACCGAACCCGACTGCCATCATCACACCCGCAAAACCCGCGAGCAGGGAACCAAAAGGTCGAACCATCGAATTCATTCTTCCTGCTTTGCGCGTTGCTGACTTCGTCGCGCGCAAGCCGGCTCCCGCCGCTCTTGCTTCCGCGCCACTCTTCGTCTCTGTTACTTGGATATTCAAGGGATTTGAAATAGCATTTTCACTGCCATGCCTCATAGCAAACATGGCTGGCCTTCCTGGCGCGCCTCGAGTTCGGCCAACATCGTTTTGAACCCCCAGCGCCGATAAAGCTCGATCAATCGCGGCTCATTCGCCGACCGCACCAGGCAACCGTGAATGTCCAATTCCATCGCCGCCTCACAGTTGAGCCGAATTAAATTTTGGTTCTTGCGCACCATCGCCTCCGCGTCGCGCAGCGCATTCCTCACCCGCTCGCTTTTCACTTCCCCGAGGCGCGAGTAAATCCCGTCCACACTTCCAAATTCCTTCAACAAATCAGTCGCCGTCTTCGGCCCCACGCCCGGCACGCCCGGAATATTATCCACGCTGTCCCCCAGCAAACAAAGCCAGTCCAAAACCTGGCTCGGTTCCACGCCGGTCTTCTCCCGCACCTGCGCCGCGCCCCAAATCGTTTCGCTCTTGTCGTTCGGATTCAAAATCCCCACCCGCTCCGTCACGAGCTGCATGAAGTCCTTGTCCGAACTGGCGATCACGACGTCAAAGCCTTCTTCCACCGCCTCATGGGACAGCGCGCAAATCAAATCGTCCGCCTCCACTCCGTCCTCCTGGCAACTCGGGAAACCCGCTTCGCTCAAGTACTCCTGGATTTCCGAAATTTGCCGATCCAGGTCCGCCGGCGACGACGGCCGTTGCGCTTTATATTCAGGATGCAACGCCATCCGCTGCGCATCCAAACCGCCATCCCACAGTACCGCGATGTGACTCGGCTTCACGCGCGCCTGCATCTTCACCAGCATCTTGATGAACCCGTAAATCGCGTTCGTCCCCAGACCCTCCGGCGAATTCAACTGCCGGATCGCATAGAACGCGCGATACGCATACGCGTGGCCGTCCACGATCAGCAATCGCCGCGTATTCGATGCTTCGCTGTTGTTCATGGGTCCTGGCGTGTGCGAAAATCGGCTTACTTGACCGGCGTCGAAGGGGGCGGGACGATCACGCCGCTCGGCGCAACGGTCGTCGTGGTTGTGTTCACAACCGGCGCGGACACCGACGGCGCCGGCAAGGTGTTCGGGTCATACGGCATGTTGTTTTTGTCGAAAATCCGATTGCCCGCGGGATCAATAATCGTCGGCGTCACAAAGATCACCAGGTTCTTCTTGTCCGAACGATTCGATTCACTCCGGAACAGCCGGCCCAGCAACGGAATATCACCCAACACCGGCACCTTGTCTTTGATTTTATGAACGTTTTCAGCGATCAAGCCGCCCAGCACCACCGTCTGCCCATCCCAAACCACCGAGGTCGTCACCACTTGGCGCACGCGGAAGCTCGGCAGCGGCGTCGGCTGCACCGGCTGGTTGCCGACCACCGTCGTAAATGTCTGCGCAAACTCGGTGTCGTACCCGAGGAACTCCGTCAACGTCGGCACGATGCTCATCTGGATCGAATACCCATCCGCCGAAACATACGGAATCACATCCAGTGTCGCGCCGAACGGAATCTGCGCTGGCGTCGGCGTGATCGCGGGAATCGCCGCGCCACCGCCAATCGTTCCCGTCGCCGTCGTGATCGTCGGATTCTGGTTCAAGTTCGCCGCCGTCAAAGCCACGATGATCGTGCGCGTTTCTTCCACGCTGATGCGTGCCTGCCGTCCGCTCAACGTCGTCACCGTCGGCGCGGAAAGAAGATCAACCCCTTCACGATTTTCCATCGCCTGCACCGCCACGCGGAATTGAGGCTGCGTCAAGATGCCGCTAAACGTCGCAATCGTCGGCGCGTTCTGCCGCAGCGCCGAAGTCAACTGCCCATCCGTCGCTTGGCGCGCAATCGCCGGATTCGGGAAAACCCCCAGCGGATTTGAAGTCGTGGGCGTGCCGTTAAAGGAAGGAGCCGTGCCGCCTTGCACTCCCAAATTGCCATTGTTCATCAGCGTATTGCCGAGGAACCAATCAAACCCAAGAGCTTTGTTGTCCGTCTGCCCAAACTCCGCGAACTTCGCCTCGATCGAAACCTGCGGCGGCGTCACATTCAATGTATGTAGCGCCTGTTCGATAATATCCAAATCCCGCAGCGTCGCGCGCACATAAAGCTTGCCGGCGCGATCATTAAAGAAAAGCGCTTTGGTCTGGATCGGCGGTGTGCCCGGCAAACCCGCGCCGCCCCCGCCGAATTGCGCCGTCGTCACCGTGTTGGACGGGAAGTCCACACCGGCCGCCTGGAAGAACGCGCGCACTTCCGTTTGAATCGTGCTCGCATTCGTGATGATCGTCACCATCGTAATTCCTCCGGACCCGTTCTGGCCGCCGCCACCAATGCCGCCGCCACCACCGCCGCCACCCGCGCCGCCCTGCTGGCCGCTACCGCCAAAGGTAAAGAACCCGCCCGGCCCGCCGCCCTGTCCGTTTTGTCCTTGCTGGCCAGCGCCGCCGCCGCCACCGCCGCCCGCGCCGCCGCCACCGCCTTGCGTCACTAATCCCTGGAACGGATTGGCCGAGAACACAACGCCTTCCAAGCCCTGGCGGAACGTGTTCGGATCCAAGTTGAAAATTCTCTGGAAAAACTGTTCCTGCTGCTGATCGTCCCCGCTCTGGCTGAAAACAATCGCATAATCTTCCACCGTGTACTTCAAGCGGGCGCGCGAATCCGCCGGAGCCTCCGCGGGAGGACGGGCCACCATCACGATCGCATCCAAATACTGCCGCAGCGTGACATTCCGAATCACCGGCTCAAACTTGATGAGGAATTTCTCCACATCCAACGGAGCCGCCGCCGGCGCCGCTTGGGGCAAACCGGTCAACGGGTCCACCCCACCGACGGCCCCAGCCGCAAGGGGCCGATCCGCGGTCGGCGCGATGATGAAATTAATGCTCTTCTTGCTGGGTGAAGATTTTCTCACCAGATCATTTAAATCTTTAAGCACTTCGACCAATTCAAGCGGCGTGGTGATCGTTGTTTCCGGGATCACAATCGTATCCATCAAGCGATAAAGCGTCTGCCGCGCGGAACTGGTCTGCACGAAATTGTTGGTCGCGAACGGGTTTCCAAACGGGGGCAACTGATCGCGGCCCACCGGGGCGTTCCAGGATTGTTCGATTTTAACAAGACTATCCTTCGCGCTGATCTCGCGTTTGCGGGCCTCCTGCGAATAACGAGCCTCTTTAATCAAATTCAAATAGTAAAACGCCGCCCGATGTTCCGGGTCGGATTTCACCGCTTCTTTCAAAAGCTTTTCCGCTTCATCCAAGCGCCCCATCTCAACCAGGAAACGGGCGTCTTGAACGGTCGTGGACGTGACGATCCGTTCATCACTAAATTCCTTGGCCCGGCTCGTTACTTTGTCGCTCGGAAACTTCCCGCGGTTTTCTTCGATCTTGGCGTCATTTTCCTTTTTCGCCTTGCGCGCCTCCGGATCGTTCGGGTTGACCCGCAGCGCCTCTTTAATCTGCGTGTCCGCTTCGCCGAAATCCCGGATGCCCTGCGCCTTCTTGGCTTGCTCCAATCGCAGCGGCACCACCTCGGCTTGAACCTGCGCGCGCTCGGCGTCCACGCCGCTCAACGTCAGGCCCGTTTGCCAGGCCGCCGTATAAAGCTGGATCGCCATCAGCGTATCTCCGCGCAACTTGGCCGCCCGCGCGTCCTCGATCGTCTTGCGCATCTGGATCAAGTTCGCCTGGCGTCGAACTGCCTCCAACCCCGCGGTTTCTTCGATGGAAGTGGCTTGTCCGCGACCCTGGGGTATGCCAGCGAACAGCAAAATGAGTATCAGTGAGGTCTTGACTGCTTTAATCATGGGCTTGGTTTTGGAAAGCGAAAATCTCTTGGCTACTTCGGCTTGCTACTATCTTTCGGCTTGTTGCTAAGTTGAATCGTCGTCCGCGTCTTGTTGGCTTTGTTGGAGAATATGACTTCGTTGGTGTCGATGGCAAACACAATGTATTGGTCGTTCCCCACCGGGATTAAATCTCCCTTGCGAATATTCTTGCGCATCCAACTTCCCGGCGCATAGCGAATATCCGCCGCATAACCGATCACCTTTGTGTATGGCTTCTCCTTGCTAAAAACAATCGCTTCGTTCTCCCCCGCCGGCACAAAAACCAATTCCGTCGGCGCTTCCGGCGGTCCCTTCACTTCTTTGAGCACTCCCAGGTTGTTCGGCTGCCCCACTGTGAACGCCCGCGAATTCTTTGGCGACTTCTCGGTCTCTTTCGTAATCGTGATCTGATATTTCGCGTCCGCCCCCGCGCCAACCACCTGGTCGAAACTCACGATCATTTGCAATGGACTGATCCCGATGACTTCCAAAGCCGCAATGCCAATTTCCGTTCCCAACTTAACCTTCAGCAATTCCCCATTCGGCTTCTGCACCCATGGCACCGGGTTAAACAAATTATGCCGTCCCGCGATGTCAAAATGAATCGGCGTCTTCACCTTCACCAATACCGCTTCGTTCGTCGCCAGATCCACCGGCTTCAGCGGATCAACCCGCGGATTGATCAGCGATTCCTTGCGGGCCTGTTCCTTTTCCTTTTCCTGGTTTACTTGGATCGGCAAATACGCCGCCACCACCGCCAGCCCCAACAGGACCACGCTCAGGATGATCTTCTCGTAATGTTTCTTTAGAAAATCCATCGCGTTATCTTCCCTTGGGCTTTAACCGAACGGAGTCCAGCGTCAGTGTGAAACGCAACGGGTGCTCGTCCAAAATTGTTTTTTCCTTCGGCGCCGCTTTGGCCGCCGGGAGCGCCACGGGCGGCGGGATAAACGCCGGCCGGCGCGCGTAACGCATCGCGTCCGCCATCGGCCCGCTCGGCATCACCGGCTGCGGCATCATCATCATCTGCGGGGCAGGCCTCTTTTCATCCGGCGCCTGTCCTACGCCCAGTTTCTTCACCACATAACATTGTTTGGCGTTGGCCAGCCCCTCCATCACCCGCGCCAATTCGCCGCTGAATCCCTGGAACGTGATTTCAAAGCTCGTCGTCACCGCCCAATCGTTCGTTCGCACCTGCTTCCCATCGCTGAAGAAGTCCTGCGTCCCGGTGAAATCTTGTTCTGAAACGGCCGCCCGCTTAAACGCCACCACCGAATGCACGCGCGAATCGTAAAGGATATGCATCAAATTCTTGATGTCCTCCAATTCCGCCGTCAACCCAGGCACGTCTCCCTTGAAGTCCACCGTCGTCTTGTACGAATTGAACGTGAACCAGTAATTCGTGTTGGGCAGCGCCACCCCCGCCTCCATCGCTTCCCGCCGCAATTCCGTCAGCGACGTGTCCAGCAGCGCGCGAAACACGCTGTTGCCCGTGTTCGTGCCGGTGTCCGGGCTCTTTAAGTACTCCTTCATCTCCTCCGAGAAGGCCCGGATGCGGACCACTTCCTCTTTGGCTGCCTTGATGTTATCGACCTTTTCATTGCCGGGATGCTGTTTGCGCGAGAGCAAATCCTTAAACTTATTGGCGGCTTCATCCAAATTCGTCGTCACTTCCGTGTTCGCATCCATCTTCTGCTTCACGAAAAAGATGGCGTAACCCAACGCCCCCAGCGAGATCACCGCCGCAATCACCAGGACCAGATTTTTCTTTACCCAGGCCATATTACAATTGCATTTCGTTCTTCAGCTTCAGGTCCATGTTGAAACTGAACGTGGTGGCAGTGTTATCGACTTGTTCCAGTTCGCCAGAAAGTTTCGTGCCAGTTGCTTCAAAGATGGGGCTGTTCTTGAACTCTTCAGCGACTTGGTATGCCAGCCGCCCGTTGGCCGCGCTATCCCCCATTTTGGATAGGTTAATCGCCCGGAATTTCACCTTGATCAGCACCAGGTTCGTGTTCACCGTCGGCGCCTTTTTCATCGGCGAATTCGGATCGTCCGCGCCCCCCATTCCTGGGATGCCCGGAAACCCGCCGCCCGTGCCGCTCGACGCCGCGCCTTCCCGGCCTTTAAACATAGCCGCATACATCTGCGGAAAATAGCGTTTCAGCAACTCGGGATTCTGCATGTAATACATCATCCCCATGCCCATCCCGCCCATGCCGCCCATGCCGTATGCGTTCTGCTGCGGTTCTTCTTCTTCGTCTTCCTTGTTGACCGTGCCGAAGGTCTCGATCCACACACCCACTTCCTGACCCGGCTTGGCCACTTTTTCTTCCGCTTTCACTAGCAGATTGCGCATCTCCACCAGCGCTTCCGCCCAGAAGAATCGATCCTTCAAATAACCCGTATAAACATTGACCTCCTGCTGCGCCCGCTTCACGAGGTTCATCTGCTTGTCCATTTCCTCGGCGCGTTTCTGCAACGGCTCCAGCTTGCCAGTCAACTCTGTCAGCGACTCTTGCTTGATCTTCGCCACCTGGCTGTAAAAAAGCCCGACCGCGAAAACGACCAGGATCACGCTCAGCACCGACGCGATGAAATACGGCTTCTTCTGATCGAACGCCTGTTTCCCGCGGATGCTTTTCGGAACCAAATTCAATTCCACCGGGCACTGCGCCAGGTTCCGCAAGCCCAACCCCACGACTTCCCCAAAGCTATGCGCCACCTTCGCCAACTCTTCCAAATCGATATTCGGCTCAATCGTGACGTTGCGGAACGGATTGAAATATTCCACCGCCACATTCAGTTTCTCCGCGAAAAACTGCGCCGTATACGGCATGATCGAAGCCCCGCCCGCCAGGAACAAACGCTGCGGCGCCGACCCGCCCTGCTGCCCGCGATAAAACTGAATCGTCTGGTTGACCTGGATATGCAGGCGCGTCATCACCTGCCGCGCGATCTTCGAAATCGCCGCCTGGTGCGGATTTTCCGGCTCCTCATAAGCGCCGCCCAACGACACGAAACCCTCGTTCACCTTCAGCTCTTCCGCTTTGGCGAACGGAATCTTCGCTTCCGCCACAAAATCCTGCGTGATCGAATTCGCGCCAATATTGATGCTGCGCGCGAATACCTTCCCCTTCTCAAAGAAAAGCAAATTCGAAGTCTTGGCCCCGATGTCCAGCATCATCGTGCAGCCTTCCAAATCGCCGTAATTATATTTGAAGCTGTTGCACAACGCCGCCGGCGACGCATCCACCAACTGCAACTTCAACCCCGCCGCTTCAGAAGTCCGGAACAATCCCTCCACCACATCCGACTTGATCGCCACCAGCAACACTTCCATTTCCCCGGAAGGCGTCGCTCCCATGATCTGATAATCCCAAACCGTCTCCTCCAACGGATACGGCACATTCTGCTGCGCCTCATACTGGATGATCTGCGTGACCTTCGACGTATCGACCGGCGGCAGCTTGACGAACTTGGAAAAAACGTGAAACCCAGGCGCGCAAACATTCGTCTGCCGCGCCGCGAATCCGCGCGACGTCAGCAACTCCTGCACCGCGCTCAACACAACCTTCTCGCGCTTGGAATCCTGCGAACCCTCGATTCCCAAGGGTTTGATCCCGTATTGCTTCAGCGACAGCCCGCCCGCCTGGTTCACTTCGAACTCAGCGGCCTTGACACTGCCGGCCCCGAAATCGAGGCACAAAAACGATTTTGACATGATCTATTAAGACATCACCCGGACCCAAAACGTTCTCCAGCAGTGCCCCGTCGAATATCGTCGTGAACCACACGTCCAACACTCAACCGGCGCGCATCTAAAACCTCTTGAGGCACAAAGCCCTCAAAAAGAATCGGTCTTTTGAGAAAGTCGGCGTGCTTGTTATTGAAAACCCGTACGCCGGTCAACCCCAAAAAACAAAATTCCATTCCACGCGAGCCGACAGGCCCTCCGCAAAACGCCTTCTGTCCGATGGTCGCCTCAAATCTAGCGCATCCCATGCCAACTGCGCAATCGACTTTTGAAATTCTTGCACACCTTTCTTGACGCCCCTTTCCTGTCACCCGATGCTTTGTATGTCATGAACGCCAGGACGCGCAAAGCCAAGGCAATCTCGGAGTACCCCGAGAAAACCCCGGGCGGTGAGATCGCCGCCAAGGGTCGCGCCCGCGCCAATAAAATGACCGACGCCCAACGCGAAGAGTATTTCCGCCGCGGCATGGTTCTGATCTATGGAGGTCAGCTCCCTAAAAAAGCTGTCGCTGGACACTAACGTCCTCTTCGATCTCGCGCAGGAACGGGACTACGCCCATGATTTCCGTGAGACATTTCAGCGTCGAGGTTACACACTCCTAATTGCTCCAACCGTCGTCGCGGAACTCTATTTCTTCCTCGAACACGGCTCCTCCGCGGAAGAAAAACTCGCCAGCACCTCAATCCGAAACATCGTCGAATGGGATATTCAAACAATTCCTTTATCGCTCGCACAATCAGCTAAAGCGCGCCTGATCGCAAAACGCCTGTCCGCATCCGGCATGCTCCCGCCCGAAGAATTCAACGACGCCTTAATCCTGACCGAAAGCGCTGTCGCTGAAATTCCCATCTTAGTCTCGTCCGATAATCACCTGCTGGACCTCGATCCTGAAAAATTGCGCGCCATTTGTTTGGACGCCGCCGTCTTGCCGATCTCCACCGCTCATCCTCGCCGACTTCTTCGCGCGCTCGGTTGATTAACGCTTTTCGATCAGCTTCCCATCCGCATCAATATATTTGATCTCTCCCAACCCCGATTCGCGAATCCCCGCCTCGATTTTCGCCAAATCCCCAATCACCACCCACGTCATCTTCTCCGGGTTCACCACCTTCTCCGCGCTCTTTTGTACCGTCGCCAAATCCAGCGCTTTCACTGTCGAGCTGTAAGTTTGGAAATAATCATCGGGCAATCCATAGTTCACAATTTCCCCAATCGATCCGCGCACCGCCCCGATCGTCTGCCACCGTCCCGTCAGTTCCAAAACTTCCTTCTTCTTCATCGTGGCAAATTCCTCCTGTTTGATCGGCGCATCCTTCACAATCCCCGTCAACTCCTTCCGCAACTCCGCCATCGCCTCTTTTGTCTTGTCGCTTTGCACCGGCGCATACGCCACGAACGGCCGTTGCCCGCGCGCGTTATTGATGAATGAGCCGGCGCCGTAAGACCAATGTTTGTCCTCGCGCAAATTCATATTGATGCGCGACGTGAATTCCCCGCCCAACACCGCATTCATCAAACCAATCGCCGGCTCATCGGGATTTTTCCGCGGCACCGTCAAATCGCCCGCGAAAATCAGCGATTGAATCGAGTCCGGCCGGTCCATCAAATAAACTACGCTCTTCGCCGGCCCCGCCACCGTCGCGACATTTTTCACCGGCGTCTCGCCACGATCCCATCCGCCAAATCGCTTCTCCAACTTCGGTTTAATCTCCGCCGGCGTCGTGTCGCCGACCACGATCATCGTCGCGTGATTCGGCTTGAACCACGTCTCGTAAAACTTCTTCACCTGCTCCCGCGTCAATGATTTCACGCTCGCCTCCGTCCCCGAACCCGTCAGCGGCAGCGAATAAGCATGCCCCTCGCCATAAAGCAGCTTCGGCAACACCCGCAGAGCCATCGGAAACGGCTCCGCTTTCTCCCGCTGAATTCCATCCACCTGCAGCTTTTTCAGCCGTGCCAATTCAGCCTCTGGAAACGCCGGATGCAACGCCACGTCCGCGAACAAATCCAACGACTCATCCAAATTCACCTTCAACGCCGAAAAACTCACCGTGCAAATATCCAACGTCGCGCCCCCGTTGACAGACGCCCCCAATCGCCGCAACCGATCATTCAACTCGAGCGACGACAATTCCTTCGTCCCTTCCTCCAGCATTCGCATTGAAAGCCGCGCCAGCCCCGCGGTCTCCGCTGTATCCGCCGCCGTCCCCGCATCCAGGACCAACGCCGCCGTCACAATCGGCACCGAATGCCGCTCCGCCACAATAATCTTCAACCCGTTCCCCAACTCCGCGCGATGCAACTCCGGAAACTTCGCATCCGGAACCTCACCGATCGTCGGCAACTTCGAACGATCCACCTCGCTCTTCGCCGTCGCGAAACTCGGGAACGGATGCACCTCCAAATTAAAATCGCCATCGCTCAACCACTTCACCGCCGCCGCCTGCACCTGCTTCATGGTCGCGTCCTTGATCCACGTCTGGTACTTCTTAAAAAAATTCGGATCGCCCGCATAGACTTCCCCCTGCGCCAGCAAATCCGATTTCCCGCCAAACCCGCCCAACCGCTCCGTGCCGCGCAGGAAGCCCGAAATAATCTCCATCTTCACCTGCTCCAACTCCGCTTTCGTCGGACCATCCTTCAACAGCCGCCCCAACTCCTCATTCAGCGCCGCCTCCATTTTATGCGGATCCTCGCCCGGCCGCGCCGTCGCTTCGATCACGAACATTCCCGAGATTTCTTTCGAATCGTTGTAAGCGCTCACCTGGTTGGCGATTTGGTCCGAATAAACGAGCCGCTTATACAAACGGCTGTTTTTTCCCGAAGTCAGCAACGACGAAACCACATCCAAATACGCCGACTCCTCCGCGCCAAACGCCGGCACATTCCATTCCCGAATCAACCGCGCCTGCGGCACCCGATCCTGCATCATCTGCCGTTGCGTGCCTGTCCGCTTCGCGATCCATTGCTGAAACTTCGCAATCGGCGGTCCCGACGGAATATCACCAAAATATTTCTCCACCGCCTTCGAAACCTTCTCCGTCTCCACATCACCCGCGATCACCAACACCGCATTCGCCGCGCCGTAATACGTCGCAAACCACTCCTTCACATCCGGCAGCGACGCCGCATTCAAATCCTCCATCGACCCAATCACCGTCCACGAATACGGATGATTCGCCGGAAACAACGCCGGCGTCATCACGTCCCACACCCGCCCATACGGCTCATTCTCCCCCTGCCGCTTTTCATTCTGCACCACGCCCCGCTGCTCATCCAAACGCGCCTGCGAAATCGCATTCGCGAAATGCCCCATGCGATCGCTTTCCAGCCACAACAAAAAATCCAACGTATTCGCCGGCGCCTCCTCGAAATAATTCGTCCGATCCTCCGCCGTCGTCCCATTCACCCCCGTCGCGCCCACCTTCTCGAGCGCTTTGAAAAAATCATCATTAAAATTCTCGCTCCCGTTAAACATCAAATGCTCGAACAAATGCGCAAACCCCGTCTTCCCCCGCTTCTCATTCTTCGACCCCACATGATACCAAACATTCACCGCCACAATCGGCGCCTTATGATCCTCATGCACAATCAACGTCAGCCCATTTTTCAAAACAAACTTCTGAAAAGGAATCTCCGTCACCGGCGGCAAATTCACCGCCCCCTCAGCCACAACCATTGAAACCGCCAAAGCCAAAACACCCCGCACAAAAGATTTTCCTGTCATAAAAAATAGATTTAAAAGGCCACCGCCTCACCCTCGCTTCCGAAAATACTCAATCGTCCGCGCCAGTCCCTCTTCCAAACCCACCTTCGGCTCCCATCCCAAAATCGTCCGCGCCCGCGTGATATCCGGCTGCCGCTGCTTCGGATCATCCACCGGCAGCGGCTTGAAAACCAATTTGCTCTTGCTCGCGCCCACGGCCTTCAACACTGCCTCCGCAAATTGCAGCATCGTCATCTCGCGCGGATTCCCGATATTCACCGGCATCTCCGTGTCGCTCATCATCAAGCGATAAATTCCCTCGATCAAATCCGAGCAGTAACAAAAACTCCGCGTCTGCGTCCCCTTCCCAAAAATCGTAATCGGCTTCCCCTCCAACGCCTGCCCCACAAACGCCGGCACCACCCGCCCATCATTCATCCGCATCCGCGGCCCATACGTATTAAATATCCGCACAATCCGTGTCTCCACCCCATGCTCGCGGTGATACGCCATCGTCATCGCCTCTGCGAACCGCTTCGCCTCGTCATAACATCCCCGGGGGCCGATCGTATTCACGTTGCCCCAATACTCCTCCGTCTGCGGATGCACCGTCGGATCCCCATAAATCTCCGAAGTCGAAGCGATCAAAAACCGCGCCTTCTTATGCTTCGCCAACCCCAGCGCCTTATGCGTCCCCAGGGACCCCACCTTCAACGTCTGGATCGGAATCTCCAAATAATCAATCGGACTCGCCGGCGACGCGAAATGCCAAACGTAATCCACCTTATCATGCAGAAAAATAAACTCCGTCACATCCTGCTGAATAAACCGAAAATCGGGATTGCCCGCCAAATGATCGAAATTCTTCACCGTCCCCGTCACGAAATTATCAATGCCGATGACCCGATGCCCCTTCGCCAAAAGATAATCCGTCAAATGCGATCCCAAAAACCCCGCCGACCCCGTCACCACCGACGTTGGTTTCTCTTTTCCTCCGCGCGGCTTCGCTCCATTTGTTTTTTTCATTCTGTAAAAGAAAGCTCCGCCGCCGATCCAAACATATTTCCATGGCGGCGCAAAGCGGGATCATTCCGTTTTGTGAAGCAGCCGGTGACGAGGAGAATCCATGCGTCCATTAGACAATACGCAATAAGATGATGGCGATGATGGACTTTGCCAGGAATGGTCCCGGAGAAAAATTCCCTATAAACAGCGGACCATTAGCTGATTGAGGCGTCTGTGTCCCCGCATATCGGTAATACTGGTCCTAAATGTCCCATCCGACCGATGGTCCTTTCTGCGCGCCAAACCAGCGCTCGACCACGAAAATCACCGCTAAGATACATTGCGCAAAACCAAATTCTCAGCTATAAACCTCCCATGATCACCAGCCAGCAAGCGCCTTTTGTCTCGACGAAGCCTGGTCTCTCGCGCCGCAGTTTCTTGCGCGGCGCTGGCATCCTTCTTTCGCTGCCGATGCTGGATGCGATGAAGCCGACGTTTGCCAGCGCGCTGGCCGCCAAAGTTGATGCTTCCACCACGCCCGGCGGGAAGCCTCGCCGCTTCTTCGGCATCTGCAATAACCTCGGCGTGCTGCCGCAGAATTTTTTTCCGAAGAATACGGGGCGCGATTACGAACTTTCGCCTTATCTCGAAATTCTCAAGGAACATCGCGACGAGTTCACGGTTTTCAGCGGCGTGTCGCATCCGGATGTGGATGGCGGGCATCCGGCGGATAATTGTTTTCTGACGGCGGCGCCGCATCCGGGGCGCGGCAGTTTTCGCAACACCATTTCGATGGATCAATATATTGGCGAGCGCATCGGGCACCTGACGCGCTTCCAATCGCTCACGCTCGGCGTCAATGTGCAGGGCGGGCAGCGCAGTCTTTCGTGGACCAGTTCGGGCGTGTTGATTCCTTGCGAAGAAAAAGCGGCGGATGTTTTCACGCGGCTCTTTTTGCAGGGCACGCAAAAGCAGATGAACGAACAGGTGCGCAAGCTTGAACTCGGCGAGAGCATTCTGGACACGGTGGGCGAACAGGCGAAGGACCTGCAGCGCAAAGTCGGCGCGCGCGATCGCGATCGGCTGGATCAATATTTCACGAGCGTGCGCGATCTTGAACAGCGCATGGCGATGTCGCGCGAGTGGGAACACAAACCCAAGCCTCATGTCAACGCCGCTGTCCCGCTCGACGCAGCGAGCCCGAAGGCTTACATGGAAAAAGTCGGCCTCATGTACGACATGGCCCGCCTCGCGTTCGAAACGGATTCCACGCGCGCCATCTCGCTGCTGCTCGACAGCGTGAATTCGCCGGCCATCGACATCGAAGGCGTGAAAATCACCGAAGGTTACCACGACCTTTCGCACCATGGCCGCCGCGACAACAAACTTGCGCAACTCAAAGCCATCGACGAATGGCACATGCGCCTGCTCAACAAACTTTTCAACGAACTGAAGAACATCAAAGAAGAAGGCGATACGTTGCTGGACCGCACGATGATTCTCTACGGATCAAACCTCGGCAACGCGAACACCCACGTCACCACGAACCTGCCGACGCTTTTCGCCGGCGGCGGTTTCAAACACGGCCAGCATCTCGGCTTCGACACCGACCGCAATTATCCGCTGCCCAATCTTTTCGTCTCCGCCCTGCAACGCATGGGACTGGAAACCGACAAATTTGCTTCCTCAACTGGCACGATGCGCGGGTTGGAGTTGGTCTAGGCTTCACCAATTACCAAAGGCGCCTTCATCTTCCCAAAGATGGGAGGCGCGGTAGGTGAGCATTTTGGAGATAGGACGCCAGTTGGCCGCGCCGTCGAGGGTGGCGACGTTGCCGCCCTGGGCGCCGATGTTTTTCGGCGTTTCGTACATCGCGTTCGGATTCGCGGAAAAGTAGGCGGAGTCACGCACGATCGGGCCACGCGCGGTGTGCGGCGCGAGAATTCGTTGGTAGCTAGCGCAGAAAATATTTAAATCAGCGACCAGGGTGGTCACCGGACTAAGATCGGCGCGCTGCGGTGAAATCCAGCGGTTGGTTGAGCCGGGCGCGGGTTCCCACGGTGTATCGGGATGGCCGCCCAGGTAATGGTATCCGATGGCAATGCCCCAGCCTTGATGAGTGCGCCAGCCTTCGCGCCGATCCATCCATGTTTTTAAATTGGGGCAATCGAGCGATTTGATCACGGAGGCGTAGGCGAGAAGATTTGTCATGGCCACGCCGCTCATGACCGGGGTGTGCGTGTCCGCCTTATCGACACTATCCGTATCCGGGAGGGGAAGCTTCTGCTCGTTGTCGCCGGCGTAGAGTAACGCCGCGAGCACGAATTGATGCTCGTGATTCAGGCATTCGGTTCGGCTCGCCCGCTCCTTCGAACGCCCGAGCGCGGGCAACAGAAGCGAAGCAATAATCGCAATGATCGCCACGACCACCAGCAATTCGATCAATGTAAACGCGGCGCGCTTCATCGGGAGAGAGCAGCCTAAGCCCGGCTTAAATCGAAGGCACCAATAATTTAGGAGGCAAAAGCGCGTGTCATCGCGTATGATTCCGCAGCTTTAATGGTTCCTGCATCCAAATCCGACCGCCGCGTCCGCGCTTTCACGCTGATTGAACTGCTCGTAGTCATTGCCATCATTGCAATTCTGGCGAGCATGCTCATTCCCGCTTTGAGCAAAGCCAAAGCCAAAGCGCAACAAACCGGCTGCCTCAATAACCACAAGCAATTGCAGCTTTGCTGGCAGATGTATTCGGACGACAACAGCGACCAGATTACGCCAAACGAAAGCGTGGGCGGCGCGCGCGACGCGATCAGCGCCAGCGTGCAATCGTGGATTCGCGGCAACGCTTACACCGATACCAACACCGCCAACATTGAGTCCGCCATCCTTTTTCCCTACAACCGCTCCGTCTACATCTACAAATGTCCGTCTGATAAATCGACCGTCCGCGACGAAGGCAAAATTCCCCGCAACCGCAGCATCTCGATGAGCCTTTACATGAACTACATCATCGATCCCGATTTCACCGGCTGCTGGCACAAGACTTCGGAGATTAAAGACCCTGCGCCCTCCAAGGCGTTCGTCTTCATTGATGAACATCAAAATAGCATTGAGAACAGTCGCTTTTACATTTACCAACCCGGCACGTGGCAATGGCTAGATTTTATTTCCACGCGGCACAATAACGGCGGTATTCTGAGTTTCGCTGATGGTCACGTCGAACATTGGCAGTGGCGCGAGCAAAGCACCGTCTTCATCTCCCGCAAGCCGCCGTGGATTCAAGGCGAACCGACCAAGACTGGGGACCGCGATCTCAGCCGGCTCCAAAAGTGCATTCCGATCACGCCGGTCCGTTAACGGTTTGACTGGAAGGCCCAAATCAGGGATTCTGCGGCTATGTTGGTTACCGAAAGGAACCCGGGTCAAACCGCCACCCCCTCCACTCGCCAATCTGTCGCGTGGAAGGAGCTGGTTCGCCCTGTCTTGCCGTTCCTTGAGGAAGTCTCCGCAAATCTCGCCCAACAGGTAGATGCGTTCGATCCCGAAATCTCTTCTTACGCTCGCTACGCCTTAACCAATCAAGGCAAACAAATCCGCCCCGTTCTAGTTGCCCTCAGCGGCTCCGCCGCCGGTCGCCTGAATGATTCTCTAGTCACGGTCGCCGTCATCATCGAAATGGTCCATCTCGCGACCCTCGTCCACGACGACATCATGGACGAAGCCGAAATGCGCCGCCGCAGACCTACGCTGGCGGCCAATTGGGGAAATGAAATCTCGGTTCTTCTGGGCGATTGCCTGTTCGCCCATGCTTTAACACTTGCTGCGAGCTTTCCTACCCCCGAAGTCTGCCGCGCGGTGGCGACTGCCACCAACACTGTCTGCACCGGCGAAATCGTCCAAACCGGCCAACGCCGCCAATTCACCCTCACGCGCGAAGAGTATTTCAAAGCCATTCGCATGAAGACCGGCGAACTCTTCGCCCTCTCCTGCGATCTTGGCGCCCACTTGGCCGGCGCAAATCCCGCCACTCGCGCCGCAATCCGCGAGTATGGAATGGCCTTGGGCACTGCTTACCAGATTTACGACGATTGTTTGGATCTCTTTGGAAGCGAGGCGGTTGTGGGGAAATCTCTTGGCACGGACCTCTTAAGCGGCAAGCTCACTTTACCCATCCTCATCCTCCTCGAGCAAGGCACCGATGCCGAACAGGCCCGGGTCCGCACCATCATTGAAGATGGCGATGCCAAAAAATTCTCAGAAATTTTTGAACTTTTGCACCGTTACGGCGCTCTAAACCAATCACAAACCATCATTTACCGGGAAATTGAGCGCGCGCGGAAATCGGTAAGCAGAATTTCGACAAACGAAGGTGTGTTGGCCCTGGGGATCCTCGGCGACTACCTCGCGCAACAAACCGAGGCGCTCGGTGTCATTACTGGTGAACATGGCCATTATGACCCAAACAGTCGCGCTTAGACCGCCGACGACCGCCGCGCCCGAAGATCGCACCCTCGTGCGACGTTCGCAGGACGGCGATTTGTCCGCGTTCGACGAGCTGATCCGCCGTTACCAGGAACGGGTCTATGCGACGGTTTATCACATGACGTCCAACCACGAGGACGCCAACGATCTTACGCAGGAAACCTTCGTCAAAGCCTACAAAGCGCTCCCCAATTTCAAAGGAGACTCCGGCTTCTTCACCTGGGTTTACCGCATCGCCGTCAACAAAACGATCAACTTCCTCAAGCAACGCAAAAATCGCCACAACGGCTTCAGCTTGAACGATGTCGATTTCACCGCCGAACACGATCCCGATTTGGTCGCCTTGGTTTCGGAAAACACTCCGCGGCGCGACGCAAATTTAGCGGAATTACAGGAGAAATTGAACGAGGCGATGCAGAAACTGTCAGATGTTCATCGGCTCGTGGTCACGCTCCACGATGTGCAAGGCCTCTCCCATGAGGAGATTGGCAAGATCATGGATTGCAACCCGGGCACGGTGCGATCGCGCCTTTTTTACGCGCGCCAGCAACTGCAAGGATCGCTGGCGGATTATTTAAAATAAAAATGAACGAAGACCAAAATTTCGACGATTTACGAAAATTGCTCGCGCTGAAACGGCATGAACAGCCGCCGCCAGGTTACTTCCATCGCCTTCCCGGGAAGATCATGGCGCGGATTGAAGCTTCGGAGTTGGCGGCGCAATCGACGTGGTGGGATTGGCTTGTCGCTCGATTTGATGCGCGGCCCATTTTGGCTTGCGCCTATGGCTTTACGATTTCCAGTTTGCTCCTGATGGGTTTTCGCCTCTCCCAAGTGTTGGAGACGGACGATTCGGCCGCGCCGATCGGCGGCGGCTGGCTGGCGGCGGCGCCCGATGCGGTGACCGTTCAACCTGGGCCTTTTCTGCAATCCCACTTCGCCAATCCCGCCGCGCTGGTGAGATTTTCCAGCGTCGAGCCTGTCGTTGAAATGACAACGCCCCGCCCGTCCACGCGGATGTTTCAGCCGGTGAGCTACACCTTCGGCCAATAACGGGGTTTGTTCCTAATCAACTATCCGGGATTTGCCGGGGGTAAAATCGGGGTATGGCGGAACGACAAAGGACGCCAGGTGCTTCACAGTCAGGGGCAGTGCTAGACCCTGTCATCACCGAGCTGTTGTGGTTGGAGACTCAGATCGAGTTGCAGGCCCGTGAGTTAAAACGTCTTGGAAGCTTGATAGCGCGGCATTCCATCCACACCCCTGTTTCACTTTGAAATTCCCCTCTGAACACGATGCCGCGGGCGAGTCGTCGCAAGAAGAACTGTCCGAATTGCAGCGCATGGTTTCCGAAAACGAAAAAGCCCTCGGCCGGGCCCGCAAAATGATCGACGAGCTTAAACAGCAGCTAAACCCGCCCGCCTCAAAGCCGCGCGTCCCCTCCCGCCGCCGCAAGAAAACTTAGTCGGCCGCTCCTCTTTCTTCGATATTTCTGACCCCATCTTTCTGACTTCTCTCCGCGCAAATTTCTCAGCGCCGCCTCGCTAACAGATTTGTCAAAAGATGAGCATGCTCATTTTCATATTGACGCGGGCGTCATTCTCCCACAAATATGAGCACACTCATTTTTCTTTATGACACGAAAAAAAACTCCGCCGCCCCGCGTCCGCAAAGCCGGAAAGCGCTCGCAGAATAAAGAAAAAACCAAACGCGCCATTTTATCGGCGGCGCTGAAGCTTTTCGCAGAGAAAGGATTTTATAACACGAGCACACGCGCGATTTCGCGAAAAGCCGGCATCGCTGAAGGGACGCTCTTCAATTATTTCGAAACGAAAGAAGACCTGGCCCTATACTTTTTCGAGCGCGAATTGGACGAGGTCATCGGTTGGTATGAAGAGAACCCGCGCATGGAACGCGCGACGCTGCCCGAAAAACTTTTCGCCATCATTCATCATTCGCTTGAGCGCCTGGAGCCTTACGAGGAATTTATCGGCGCCGTTTATCTCCGTGCGCTGGCGCCCTCGTCGAAACTCAGCCCCTGGCGCATTCGGAACCGGGCGCGCGAGATGCGCTATCTGGCATTCCTGCGGGAGATTCTCGCCGAAGCCGAATCCGAAGAGCAGCTTCCGGCGCTCGGCGATTTTGGCGCTTACGCGGTTCACCTTTTTCATCTTGCGATCATCACCTACTGGCTGCAAGACGCCTCGCGCGGCAAAGAGCAAACGCTGGCGCTGCTGGACCGCTGCCTGAAATTGGCGGAGCGAATTCTGCGCAAGGGAGGATGGGACTGGTGAAAACCAATGCGCAGAGCGGCGTCCTGCCACGCGGTTTTCGTCTCGGAAAACTCGGGATGAGTTTGGCCGGAAGTTATCTCGGCTATCAAATCCAGAATATTTTTCTCGGCGAAACCGGCAAACCGCAACGGCAAGCGGATTTTCACACGAAAGCATCGCGGCGCGTGCGCGAGGAATTGGGCGCGCTCAAAGGCCCCGCGATGAAACTCGGCCAATTATTAAGCCTCCGGAGCGGCGCGTTGCCTCCCGAAGCATTGGTCGAACTGGCCGGCTTGCAAATGCAGGCGCCCGGGATGCACGCCAGCCTCGCGCGCGTTCAGTTCAAATCCGCGCTCGGCAAATACCCGGAGGAGATGTTTCGCGAATTCGATCCCGACTCCTTCGCCGCCGCCTCTCTCGGCCAGGTTCATCGCGCCATCACTTTCAAAGGCGAAAAAGTCGCCGTCAAAATTCAGTACCCGGCCATCCGTTCCGCCATCGAAAGCGATCTCAAAATCCTGCGCTCCGCCGCGTTGCCTGGCCGAGTTACCGGCCACCTCCCCGCCGCGCTCATCGATGAAGTCGCCCGCGGCCTGCTGGAAGAAACCGATTATGTGCGCGAAGCCGATAACATCGACTATTTCCGTAAAGGACTGGCCGCTTTCGATTTCGTCACGGTCCCGCGTGTTCACCGCGAACTGTCCAGCGACCGAGTCCTGACCATGTCTTTTGTCGAAGGCGAAAAATTAACCGACTGGCTCAAGCGCAAACCATCGCAGGCTTTGCGCAACCTCACCGGCAAGCGCTTGTGCGAAGCCTACGAAACCCAGCTTCAGCAAATGCGCGTCGTCCATGCGGACCAGCATCCCGGCAATTTTTTATTTCAACCCGACGGCCGCTTTGGCCTGGTGGATTTTGGCTGCGTCAAACACGTCAAATTTGACATCTGCGAATTCCGCCGCTTCCAGGAAACTCTTGGCTGGCGCGAGAGCGAAGCCGCCGAGCGCCGTTTTCTTTCGATCGTCCACGGAAAGGACGTTCCCTACGCCCGCGCTCGAAAACTTCTGCCTTTGATGGAAGAGATGCTGATGCTTTACCGCCCGCAGGGAACCGGAGACTTCGTGCTCGATTTTCGAAAAATCCGCCAGGACTCCAGACACCGAGACATCGAGGCGCGCATGGGCAAACTCGTCATGAAAGAAAAACTGATCGTTCCCGACGTCATCTATCTCTCGCGGGCCGACATCGGCTTCTGGCATTTGATCGGCGAAATCGGCGCCATCGTGAACGTGAGCGAAGTTCTCCGGCGCATTTCGCCCACCGCTTCGCCGGCGCGGTGAGTCGCAGGGCGAGCAAATTTTTTCTTGTTGTAATAATCCCCCCGACCCATGCGACTAATCCCTCAAAGAACGACATTTGAGCGCCGCGCCCGCCATCGAGCAGAAGTTCCTGGCTCTCGTAAACGAGAATCAGAACAGGATTTTACGCGTCTGCCGCGTGTACGCATGGAACGCCGCTGACCAGGACGATCTCTACCAGGAAATCCTTTGCCAGGTCTGGCGCGGCCTGCCGGGGCTTAAAGAAATCCAATTCGCCAACACCTGGCTTTATCGCGTCGCCATCAACACCGCCATTTCCTTCGTTCGCAAACGAGCCTCCCGCTCCGACCGCGTCATTCACTTTGAACACGCCGATCTCGCCCACGCAATCGAATCCCGCCAAACCGCTGACGCCTCTCCCGACGACCGCATCGCGAGCCTTTACAATGCGATCTACAAACTGAACCCGATCGAAAAAGCGCTCGTCACCCTTTTCCTCGAAGACCTCACCTACGAACAAATCGCCGAAGCCACCGGGATCAGCTCGAGCAACGTTGGCGTGATGCTTCATCGCGCCCGCAAAAAACTTTCCGCCCTCATGCAGGAAGAGGAGGCGCCAAAATGAACGACGACGAGTTAAAGCAACTTTGGCAGGGACAACCGCTGCGCAACCCGAACATCTCGCCCGCGCAGTTGATCGCCGCCATGCAAAACAAGACCAGCCAGCTTCGCCGCACGCTGGACGCGCGCGATCTCCGCGAACTTTGCGCCTGCGCGGTGGTCATTCTCATTTTTGGATTCTTCTATTTCACCGTTTACCGCACGCCGATGTCGCGTCTCGGCGATTTGATCGTCATCGGCGGCGCAATTTTTATCGCCTGCAAAATTGTTTTAACGCGCAAGGCCACCCCGCTCGCTCCCGTCGATGCCACCGTGGCGGACTCCTTGCGCGCGGAACTCGATTCCGTGCGCGCGCAATCCCGCTTACTGGGTTCCGTGCTCTGGTGGTATATTCTTCCGCTCACCGTCGGAGAACTCATTGCCACCTGGGGTTTGCCAATCAGTCTGGCCGCAACGGTTCCCGTTTCATTAATAATTATTGCGATCAACGCCTTCGTTTACTGGCTCAACCGCTGGGCGCGCGCCAAAGAATTTGTTCCCCTCGAAGAGCAACTCCAATCGCTGCTTCGTTCGGTCGAAACCGGCGCGCCCATGGATCAAACACACGCCGCAAATCTTCGCCCCATCGTTCTCTCCATGGAAGCGGCCCAACATGTTAAACCTTTGGAATTCGATGTGGCCTTTTGGCAAATGGCCATTTTTGGCCTCCCTGGAATTGTGGGCATTTGGTTCTTTATGATGCTCAGCCAACCGGTGGGAAATGAAACATGGCTCTTCGGCGAACCCGCCGCTGAAAAAATCACGCAGGTTATTCCCGCCGATCCAACCAATCGCTACGGCATTGCGGCTCGCAAGGTGGTTGACCTGGTCAACGCCGGCGATTATGCCGCCGTGCAAAAGCTCTTTAACCCGGCAATGCGTGAGTTTCTGCCACCGAAGAAAGCTTCCGAATTCTTCACCCAACTCACGGAGCGGTTCGGCAAATTCGAACAGGTCGAAGGCCCGACCGCCAGCTCCGGCGGGTGGACCGTCTTCCGGCTGGAGAGCCAGCACGGGCCATTGACGCTGCTCGTGGCATTGGATGCGAACGACAAAATCTCCGGACTTTATTTCAAACCCGAGTCCAAACGTTTCGGAAATATCGATTCGTTCGCCCGCCGACTTTTCACCTGGCAACGCCTGCGATGGCTTCCCGCGTTCTTCCTGGGTGGCTTGTTATATTCCTGGCTGATGCAGAAATTGGTCAAACGCGCCGTGGGCATCAGCGCGCTGGGGATTCATTTGAACAAAGGCCAAAGCCTGACTCTTTGGGACGAAATCAAAGAAGTTCGCCCCTTCAAGTTCCTGCACATTCAAAATCTTTGGTTGATCAAAGAATCCGGTGAAATGACTATTATGCACTGGACTCCCCTCGCCCGCCACGCCGACGTCAAAGCCGCCGTAGAATGCTACGCCCCGCCCAACCACCCAATCCGCCAACATCTCTCGCTCCTTAAGCGGATTTGATTTCGGGCCGAGATTTGCACGGGGCAAAGAATCGAGCTATTTCGCGATCAGACGGTAGAAGCCTCGGTTGGTTGCCGTGAAGGGCGGTACGTCCAAGAGGGTTGACCAGCTTGCCGGCACGAGGTTGGTGGTGAATTGGAGGGAGAAGAGCGCGGATGGCCAGTCCAGGGTGAGGCGGCCGCCGGTGTAGTTGAAGGCGACGGGTGTTCCGGTGGCTTCCAGGGCGCCGATATTGAGGCGGGCGATGTGCGGGCGGGGGAGGCCATCCACAGTGTTAAATTCGCCGCCGATCCAGAGGGTGTTTTCCGGTGTAACGCAAACGGTCATGACCGCGCCGTCTGGGCCGGAGCCGGGATCGAAAGCGGTGTCGACGGCCCCGGTGGATTTCAGGCGGGCGATGTTTTTAAAGGCTGTTCCGCCGATGCCATTGTTGAAGGTTCCGCCAATGACGATTTTTCCGTCTTGTTGCAACGCGATGTCAAAGATTTGGCCAAGGCTGTCGTTGAATACCGGCGACGTGAAGGTGTTGTCGATGGAGCCATTGGTGTTAAGACGGAGAATGCCGACGGAAACGGGCGGAAGGCCGATTTGGAACGCCCCGCCGACGAGCACTTTGTTGTCGGCCTGAACTGCGATGGCGTTGATGACGGTGTTAGCCGGAAGCGCGGGCACAAAAGTGGAATCAAGGGAGCCGTCGGTGTTTAGGAGGACTGCCCCGTTCCGTGCGACACCATTATAAGAAGCGATGAGGCCCGCGCCGAGAATTTTTCCGTCCGCGCGAATAGCCAGATCTTTGAGGTAACCGAGCAGCGGCCCAAGGCCGGCGCCATTCGAATTAAAGCCAGTGTCGGGAGATCCCGCGGCGGTGACGCGGTAAAGATGGCCGAGCGTCGCGCCGTTATAGGCATTGGCAAAACCGCCTGTGAGAATCTTGTCGTCTGTTTGAATGGCGATGGCGAACGGTGTGTCGTCCGTTCCATTGCTAGAGGCGTTAAAGGTCGTGTCGAGCGCGCCGGTCGTGAGGAAGCGGAGAAGGCCGAAGTGATCGACGTTGTTGTAAGTCGCGAAGACGTTGCCGCCGAGAATGACTTTGCCGTCGCTCTGGGCAGCCACGATGTAACCGATGGTGAGTGAGACGCTCGTGGGCGGGTTGAAGGCGCCGTCGAGTTGGCCGTTTTGCAGAAGGCGCGCGACGCGATTGCGATTGGTTCCCGCGAAGGAGCTGAATTCACCCGACACGAGGATTTTGCCTTCGGGCGCGCGGCTGATGTATTTGACATTGCTGTTGGCGCCAGGAACGGCCAGCGAGTCGCGAAAAACTTTGCCGGGCGTCATGGGGAGGACCGTTAAAAGCGCCGCGGCGGAGGGCGTGGTTCCCGAGGCGTTGGTGACATCAACGGAATAGGAACCAGCATCATTGGTAGAAACGACCGAGATCGTGTAGGTGTCGTTGGTGGCGTTGGCAATGGCGCTGGTTCCTTTTTTCCATTGGTACGTGAAGGGGCCTGTTCCGCCGGCTGTGACTTTGAATTGCGCGCTGCCGGTTTCGGTGACGGTTTGCGCGGCCGGCGGGGTGGTGATGGACGGCGGGCCAGCCGTGTCCCCGGTGAGGCGGAAGACACCGTAAATAAATGCAAAACTCGGCACGAATTGGATCACCGTGGCGGAGAGAAGCGGTTGCGTGCCCTGCATGATGACGCGCGAGGCGGTCGTTGCTCCATCCTTTCCGATTTCGGGAAGATACGCGGAGTCATAATTGCCGCTGGCTTCGATGCGGATAAGATTCTTGCCCTGGAGCGCGCCGGAGTAAGACCCGAGAAATAGAATTTTGTTGTCGGGTTGGATCGCGAGATCGGTGATCGACGCGAAAGTCGCTCCGGTCAGATTGAAGCTGGAATCGACGGAACCGTCTTCGTTCAGCCGAGCCATGTGGGCGGCGGCCACGGAGTTGTAGTTCGTGAAAAGTCCAGCGATGATGATTTTGTTGTCGGGCGCAACTTCCATGCGCGTGACGACGCCCGACGGCGAGCCTTCGCCCCCTTTGCCAAGCACGAACGTATTGTCGAGAGCGCCGTCGCTGTTCAAGCGAATGACAGGAAAAACCGTCGCGGATGTGCCATCGGCCAGGTACGTGCCGCAGACGAGAATTTTCCCATTCGCGAGCGCTTTGATTTGCAGCGGAGAGACGCTGTTGCCAAGGGTTGGGCCGACGAACGTGGGATCGGTGGAACCGTCGGCGTTCACGCGAAAAACTTTCCACGTTTTCGTGACGCCGTTCACCGAGTTGGGACCGCAGATGAGAATCTTGCCATCCGTTTGGACAGCGAGGTCTTTGATGGAACCGACGATGGTCGGGTTGAAGGTGGAATCAAGCGAGCCGTTGGAATTGAGGAGAACGATGCTGTTGCGGGCGACGCCGTTAAATTTGTCGAAGGTGCCCGTGGCGACAATTCTGCCGTCGGGCAATATCTCGAACTCGGTAATCGATCCAGGGCTTGTCGAATAGGTTGCTCCACCAACGGAATCGAAAGTCGAGTCAATCGCTCCATCCGCAGTGAGGCGGGCGATGGTTTTTTTGCCGGCGCCGGCGTAGTTTTGAAAATTGCCGGCGACAATGATTTTGTTGTCGCTTTGGACGCGCATCGCCGAAGGTGGTTGGTCGGTTGTCGTTGGCGTGGCGAAGCTTAAGTCCCGTGCGCCCGCGGCGGCGTGCGCGGAAAGAATTAAGCTCCAAACAAAAACCAAAGCGCAAAGAGCAGAGAAATGGCGGCAGGACGGGTACGATTTCATAGCCAGGCGATCGGCGGAAATGCATAGCAGAATTGTCTGAAACAGCAAACCTAATCCTTGCATGTTTTTTTTTGGAAGTTGAGGGAACGAGGAAATCAGCGCTCTTGGCAAAGCGAAACTTGTTGATGTCCGCAGAACTGATATACGGAGGCGAGAACCGCTATGAAAAATTCCATCGTTCTCCTCTTGCTGGCGGTAATCGTCGGCGGCGCGGAACCCGCGTCGCCATCGCTTCCCCGCATTCCTGGGCAAAATCCGAACGGCATGCGGATCTATATTCGCGCCGGCCTCAAGACCCACGGGCCCGGCAAACATGATTACCCGCAGTTTCTCGCTGATTGGAGCAAGCTGCTGACGGAACGCGGCGCGGTTGTGGATGGCTCCTTTCACGCGCCCACCGCGGCCGAACTGGAGCGCGCCGACGTCATTGTCATTTACAAAGGTGATGCCGGCTATATGACCGATCGCGAAAAAACCGATCTCGAAAACTTCATCAAACGCGGTGGGGGCTTGGTCGTCCTTCACGATTCGCTTTGCGGACCCGATCCCGAATACTTAGCCACCCTGATCGGCGGCGCCAAAAAACACGGCGAAACCAACTTCACTCTCGAAGCCGAAATTCCCTACACCATCGTGGACAAGGATAACCCAATCATGCAGGGGATGTCTGATTTCACTCTCAAGGAGGACGAATCATTTTATTTGATGACCTGGTCCGTGAACCCAAAAATCAACGTCCTCGCCAACGCGATGATCAGTAAGACCCCCACCGCGATCCGCACCGGCCACGCCGGCGAAACCGTTCCCCAAATCTGGACTTACGAACACACTCTCCCCGGCGGCGCTGCCCCGGCGCGCGCCTTCGTCTGGATGCAAGGCCACGAATATACGAACTTCGCCGACGTGCGCATCCAACCGATGCTTCTTCGCGGCATCGCCTGGGCCGCCAAAAAACCCGTCAACGAACTCGTCGATTACAAACCGGCCCCGCGCGCCGCTCGTCGCCCAGGAAACTAAAAGGAGCATTGGGACTTCCGGCGCCGACCAAACCGCAGCGTTTCTACCGCGCGCGCGTCGCGCCACAAAAAAAAGACGCGCCGGTTAGGGCGCGTCTTGAATTAAGCGCGGGCGGATTACAGACCTTTGCCGATCATATATTTGACCAGGTCGCCGACGCGATTGCTGTAACCCCATTCGTTGTCGTACCAGCTCACGAGCTTGAAGAACCGTTTGTTCAATTCAATGCCGGAGCCGGCGTCGTAGATCGACGAAGATTTGCTGTGGATGAAGTCGGTGCTTACCACTTCGTCGGCGGTGTACTCGAGGATGCCCTTGAGATAAGTCTCGCTGGCTTTTTTCATTGCCGCGGAAATCTCCTGGTAGCTCGTGTCTTTCACGGTGCGAACGGTCAAGTCCACGCACGAGACTGTGGGCGTCGGCACGCGGAAGGCCATGCCCGTCAGCTTGCCCTTCACTTCGGGGCAAACCAGACCGACCGCTTTCGCGGCGCCGGTCGAGCTCGGGATGATATTGATGGCCGCGCTGCGTCCACCTTTCCAATCCTTGCGGCTCGGGCCGTCCACCGTCTTCTGCGTCGCGGTGTAAGCATGGATCGTGGTCATCAAACCTTCCTCAATGCCGAAACCTTCTTTGAGCAACACATGCACGAGCGGGGCGAGGCAGTTCGTGGTGCAGGAAGCGTTCGAGATAATGTGATGCTTGGAGGCATCATACTTCTCATGGTTCACGCCCATCACGATGGTGATGTCTTCGTTTTTGCCGGGGGCGGAAATGATGACCTTCTTGGCGCCGGCGGTGATGTGGCCGCGGCATTTCTCGGCGTCGGTGAAGAGACCGGTTGATTCGATGACGATGTCCACGCCGAGCGCTTTCCAGGGGAGGCCGGTCGGATCCTTGGCGCTGACGACCGCGATGTCTTTGCCGTTGACGATTAGGATGTCGTCATCGGGCTTGTCGGCGGCGGATTTTTTGGAGCCGACGGTGCCGTTGAAGCGGCCCTGGGTGGAGTCGTATTTCAGGAGGTAAGCAAGGTTATCGGCGGGCACGATATCGCCGACCGCCACGACTTCGACTTCCTTCCCCACCAGGCCCTGCTCGACCATCGCCCGAAAAACCAGGCGACCAATGCGGCCGAAACCATTAATAGCAACTTTTACAGCCATACAATTTCAATGTTCAATTTCTGAGTTAAACCATCCAAAGGAGTGAAACACTAGGGCGCCTTGCCCCGCCATTCAACAGACAATTCGATAAGGCAAAATTAAGCGAACCTCCAGCCGCCGGTTGCTGAAATTGAATCCTTTTGATTTGCCCGCACACTGTCAAACAGCCAAGGTCACCGCGTGAAGGTAATGTTCACCGTGCAGGGCGAGGGCCGGGGGCACATGACCCAGGCCATTTCGGTCAAACAGATGCTCGAACGGAACGGGCACGAAGTCGTTGCCGTCCTCGCTGGTGGAAATCCCAACAAACCGCTGCCCACTTTTTTGCCGGAAGCGTTTAGGATTCCCGTTGAACGCATCACCAGCCCGACCTTCGCGCAAAAGCAAAATCGCGGCATTTCTTTGCGCGCCTCGGCGATGGCCTCGCTGAAAGACGCGCCGAAAATTCGGAAGAGTCTCTCTAAAATCAGCGAAACGATTGAAGCCACGAAGCCGGACCTTATCGTCAACTTTCTCGAGCCCTTGATGGGCGTCTATAACAGCTTCCACCGCCACAAAACGCCGGTCGTCGCGGTCGGCCACCAGTTCATGCTTGAGCATCCGGACTTTCTCCGCGTGAAAGGTTTTCGCGCGCAACATCTCAGCATGCAACAATACGTCCGGCTCTGCGGAAAAAGTTCAACGTGGCTGGCGCTTTCATTTTATCCGGCGCCTTCTGCCAAAAAAGGCCGGCTCATCGTCACGCCTCCGCTGCTGCGCAGCCAACTTTTTGACCTCAAACCGAAAGCCGGCGATTATCTTCTCGTCTATCTTGTTCTCCACGGCTTCGCGCCGGAAATCATCCGCTGGAATAAACAAAATCCGACCATCCCGGTCCACTGCTTCTACGACAAGCCCAGCGCTCCCGAAGAAGAGCGCGTCACGGACACTCTCACCTTTCACCGTCTGCACGGCGAAAAATTCCTGAAGATGATGGCCGGTTGCCGCGCGCTTACCTGCACAGCGGGCTTCGAATCCGTCTGCGAAGGCGCCTACCTTGGCAAACCGATGCTGCTCGTGCCGGTCGAGAATCACTACGAACAATTCCTCAACAGTCTGGACGCCGAAAATACGGGCATCGCGATCCGTGATTCAAAGTTCGACCTGTCACGATTGCTGGAGATTCCGCCGAGTAAATCGCATTCCAGCTTTAGGTCGTGGGTCGATGAGAGTGAGAACTTGGTGATTAAAGCGCTCCAAAGCGCGTTGGAATGAAGGGACTGCCTTCTCATCTTATTTTTCGTAAAGCTTTAGCAAGTCTCTTTTTGGGGCTTTGTGGCGTGGGCTTCACTTTCGCGATGGTTTTCATAGGCTCTGCTTTCACTGGAGCCGGCCATGGAACCGCGTTTTTTATCAGTATCGTTGTTGGGCCATTGGGAGTCGGCTGGTTATGGTGGGCCGCGCTTGGAATACTTTGGCCCTGGATGAACTACCGTGTCGTCGCGGCTGCCTCCATGATTATCGCCTTGGCGCCGCCTGCCTTCGCTTGGAGTTTGTATTCAGATTTGACGGATGATTGGCATTACCTCCAGAAGGTTTGGCGCTCCGTTCCGGGCCTGGTTATCGTCTTTCTGATTGCGTACCTACTCCCAAGCGTTGCGGCAATCTTCCACGGTGCGTGGTCCTTTTTCAGAAAAAGAACCGCTGTTCACACGGTATAACTTTGGTGAGGCGCATCTGCGGGCTGGTGAGACCGCTTAATGATTGAAAACGAATTCGGGTGAGTTGAGAAGGGCCCAGAGAATGTCTTCAGCGGCCGCTTGGGGCTTTACGTCTTTGGCTTCGAAAGCGGTGAGGGCAGTTGATAGTTCGGCGTCGGTGGGTTTGCGGCAGAAGGCGGCGAGGTAAAATTCTTTCACGATGTCGGTGGTCGAGCGTTTGGCGTCGATCAGCTTTCGGATGCGGCCCGAAGAGCGGGAGAGTTTGTCCTGGATTTGGCGGGCGTTCATCATGTGAAGGCTTTGCATGATGCTGGTTTTGCCGTCGCGTTCGCAGGGCGCGTCGGTGCTGGCGTTGGGACGGCTGAAGGCGTCCATAAACTGGGAATTCACTTTGTAGCTCCAAGTTTGGATCGCGCGAGAGTCGGGAGGCGCGCCGCTGAAGTCGTCGCTGGCGCCGAGGACGTCGTTGACAGCGTCGAGGAGAACCTCGGCGGGCAGGCGCCGGCGGTAGGAGCGGGAAAAGTTTTTGGTGTCGGTGAGGTTGTATTCGTTGGGGGTCGAGCTGAGTTGGTAAAGCCGCGAACTCATGATGGTGCGCATGAGGTGTTTGAAATTGTAACCGTGCGCGGCGAAATCTTCGGCGAGGGCGTTGAGGAGCGGTTCATTGACGATCGGATTGGAGATGCGGAAATCATCAACGGGTTCGACGAAGCCGCGCCCGAAATAGACGGCCCAGACGCGGTTGACGGCGGCGCGGGCGAAAAAGGGATTTTGCGGATTAACCAACCAGTCGGCGAGGTCGGTGCGGGGATCGCGTTTTTCGGTGGCCTTGAAATCGCTCGCGTCGGGCGGGCGCGGGGACATTTGCTTGCCGGTGACAGGATGCTTCACGGAGCCGGAGCCGCTGGTGAAGAAAAATGTTTCCGTGCCGGCGGAGATGGGCGGGGAAAGGCCGGCGCCTTTTTCTTTGAGCGGGCCGAAGAAGGCGGCGAATTGGTAAAAATCGTCCTGGCTCCATTTTTCGTTGGGATGATGATGGCACTTCGCGCATTCCATGCGGGTGCCGAGAAAAATCTGGCTGAACATGGTGGTGCGATCCTGCGGCTCGCGTTTATCGCGATAGATGACAGCGGGGCCAACGGCGTGGTTACTGCCTTCGGCGGTGAGAATTTCGCGCGCGAATTGGTCGTAGGGTTTGTTGGCGCGGAAGGATTCGCGGAGCCATTGGTCGAGGACGAAAATGCTTTTGACGCCGACGCGGTCGGGATTGGGGCGAAGGAGGTCCGCCCATTTGTTGGCCCAATAATCGGCATAGGCGGGATCGTCCAGAATCTTGGAAATCCATCGTTCGCGTTTCATGGGGGCGGAATCATTCATGAAGGCGAGCGTTTCATCGATGGTGGGAAGGCGGCCGATGGCATCGAGCATGGCGCGGCGGAGAAATTCCTGATCGTTGCAAAGGTCGGAGGGGAAAAGACCAAGGCTTTGAAAGCGGGCGTAGGCGAGTTGGTCGATGAAATTGTTGGCGGGAAGCGCGGCGTATTTGGCGGCGGGCAACGTGCGGTCGGCGGGAATAGTGACGCGCGAGGAGGCGACCATGCCCATGTAACGGGCGACGACGACCGTTTCGCCGCGGAGTGAGCCGGCGCGGATGAGTCCTTCGTCGGTGACCTGGGCGATTTCTTTGTCGTTCGAAGTGTAGGCGGCGAGGCGGGTGACGGGACGCGTGGAGCCATCGCTGTAATGCGCGGTGACGGCGAGCGGGAGGGAGGCCTGTTTTTTGTAAATGCGCTCGGACGGTTCGACGGAAATTTTGACGAGCGTCGGCTCGTTGGTGGCCTGGAAGGGCATGCCGGCGCGAATCCAATTGATCAGCAGCTTGTAAGTTTCGGAACCGACAGGGAAGCGTTCGCCGCCGCCGTGTTCGATGGTGGCGGTCGGTTTGAGAAGGATCAGGCTTTCTTCGGGCGCCGCCGGGAAGATGCGGCGGCCGCGTGCTTCCTGGGTGATCTCGTGGTAATCGGATTGCGGGTCGTAACTGAAGACGGAAAGTTTGAAGCCATTTTGGCCGTCGGGTTTTGCGTGGCACGAGCCGGCCATGCAACCGGCTTTGGCCATTGCGGGCAAAACGTCGCGGACGAATGAAGGCGAAGCGTTGGTGGGCGCCAGCGCAGGAGAGGCGGCGAATTTCAATTTCTCTTTCCCATTTTCGTCGAGGAGGCGAACGACGCCATCTTCGCCGGCAACGACGATTTTTTTGCCGTCCGAACTCGCGGTGACGATGTGGAGCGGTTCGTCGCTGACGTCGCGGAGTTTTCGTTCGCGCGCGGCTTCGGAACTTTGCGCGCCCGTGTGACGTTTGAATTCGCTGTAGGTCCAAACAGATCCATCCTCCGCAATGGTGATGGCGGATTTGCCAAGCGGCGGCCAAATGGAGCTGGTGAAGGGACTTTTTCGATCCGGCATCGTGACGAAACTTTCGCGCGTCTTCACATCCCAAACGCAGAGAAGTTTGTCGGCGCCAACGGTGAGGAGTTCGGTGGCGTTGGATTTGAAATTGACGGAATAGACGGCGGCGGAGTGACCTTCTAGATGGGCGATTTCCTTTCCGGTCGAGAGATCCCAAATTTTGGCGAGTTTGTCGGCCCCGGCGGTGGCGAGGAGTTTGCCGTCGTCGCTGATGTCGATGGCATTGATCCAATCGGTGTGCGCGAGCCAGTTTGTTTTTTCGCCACCGGTCGCGGCATCGACAATCACAATGCGATTGCCGTCGGCGAGGAAGAGTTCGTCATTCTTGAATTTAAGCGCGCTGATGCGGTCGCCGGATTTGAAAGAGCGCTTCCAAAGCGCTTTCGAATTTTCCCAGACAGCGGCTTCGCGGAAGCTTCCGCTGGCGAGGCGGTGGCCGTCGTCAGTCCAGGCGAGAGAGCGGACGATTTCTGAGTGGGCAGACCATTCGGCGGTGGGCGAGGTGTTGGTGGTGGAAAGATCGAAAATTTGAATGTTGGTTCCGCGACCGGCGGCGAGTTGGTTGCCGTTGGTGGAAAGAGCGAGGGCGTAAATGGCTTTGAGGTTCGCGGGGAGAGGTCCGATTTTTACGGCGCGCGGCTGAGAGGCTTTGGCGAGGGCTTGTACGTCCCATTTGGCGCCTGCGGAAATCCAGCGACGAAGCAAATCAATTTCCGCGGGCTTGAGCTGCTTTTTGGGAGGCATGTGCGGATCAGCATCGGCGCTGAGGGCGGAGATTAATTTGCTTTTATCGGGGCTTTTTGGAATGAGGACTGGGCCGTCGTTGGCGCCTTTCAAGGCGGTGGCGCGGGTTTCGAGGTTGAGGCCGCCTTTATGTTTTTCAGCGCTATGGCAGGCGAGGCAATTCCGTTGCAGGAGGCGCATGGCATCGGTGTCGATTTTGGATTCGCCGAAATTGCTCAAGACACTTCCGAAAATGGCCAACACGAGCGCGCTCCAAGTCGCGCAAAGTCTTCTGGCCGTTGGGAAATGCATTGTTCCAGTGTATCGGATGAATTCGGCGGCGCAAGCGCGCGGGGAATGATTTTGAGTGATTTTGACGGTCGCTTCGTCTATATTGACGCGTATGAAGCGATTTTTAGTCACTGGTTTGCTGGCCGCAGCGTTTGTGGCGACTTCGGGTTTGACCCTGGCCGCCGATAAGAAGGATGAGAAGAAGGCGGAGTATCCGCTGAAGAAATGCGTGGTTTCGGATGAGGCTCTGGATAGTATGGGGAAGCCGTACGTGTTTGATTACAAGGGGCGCGAGGTGAAGTTGTGCTGCGAATCGTGCAAGAAAGATTTTAACAAGAATCCCGACAAGTATTTGAAGAAGCTGGATGAGGCCGGGAAAAAATCGAAAAAGTAAGTGAAATCTGTCGCCGCCATTTTGTTCGCGTTTTTCGTGGTGTGGCAGCCGTTGACGGCGAGCCCCGCGAAGGCGGGAAGATGTTGCGGCGGTCCGGCGCTGGCTTGCGGGAGTTGTTCTTGTGAGGCCAAGGCGCCGGTTTCTGAAGCGCCTAAGCCGGTGGCGCCGGGGCCGGCGCGATCCACTGCGCAAGAGCCGGTGGTTTTGTTGCTGCCGACTTTGCCCGGAGAAATTCTTCTCGAAAAAAATTCGACCTCTTCTGTTATTCCGCAGGCTGCGCTTTCGTGCGCGGCTGGCGCGGTCCCGCTGTTCCGGCGTGATTGCGCCCTTCTGATCTGAGCGTTCGCGCGTTCCCACCCGTGGTGTGCCCTTGCGGGGCGCAGTGTGTCTTTACGTACGCAGCGAATGAAACAGATCGGTCATGAAAACAATTTTAGTGTTGGCGTTCTTATCGGCCGCAGTGGCGCAGGCCCAAACGAATCGGGTTGCGCTCACGCCGAAATATATTAACGCGCTGGCTGAAGAGGCGCGGGTGAATCATCCCGCGATGCGGGCGGCGGAGGCGCGGGTGCGCGCGGCTTCGCAGAATGAGCGGGCGGTGAAACTTTGGGATGATCCGGAGGTGATGTTTGGCGGAATGATCGGGCGCGGTGTGCCGCGGCGGGATGAAGGCGATTTGGTTTATGGGGTGGAGCAGCGTTTGCCGATCAATGGCAAGCCGCAGGCGGAACGGGCGATGGCGCGCGCGGAAAGCGGCGTGGAAGACGCGGATCGCACGTTACGTTTTCAAACGTTGCGAAAAGATATTGCGGAGGCGGTTTTTCGGCTGGCGCTGGCCGAGGAAACGGTGCGCATCCATCGGCAGGATCATTTGTGGCTGGAGACGGTGTCGGTTGCGACGATGGAGCGTTACAAGGCGGGCAAAGCGACACAGGTGGAAACATTGCGCTCGGAAACGGAGCATTTTGCCAAAGAGGAGGCAGTGCGTGTGGTGGAAAAAGAGCGGGAGGCTGCGGCGTTGGTTTTAAATCGTTTGCTGAGCCGACCGCTGGAATCGACGTGGCCGGAGCTGGCGTTGCCGGAATTGGCGCCGACATTGGCGAATAGTGATGCGTTGCTTTCATTGGCAACGAAGTTTGAGCCGAAGCTGCGGATGATGCGGCAGGAGATTGCGCGGGCGCAGGCGGGCGCGGCGGCGGCGAAACGGGCGCGGCGCCCGGATTTCATGCTGGGGGTGGATGGGCGGCAGTTCGCGGGGGATGGGCAATTCAAAGAGGGCACGGTGTATTTGAAGATGTCGATACCGTGGATCAACAAATCGAAATACGAGGCGGCATATCGGCGGGAGCAGGAGCGGGCGGAGGCGTCGACTTGGGAAGCGGTCGCGTACGAGGCGGAAGTGCGGGACGAGATTTCGCGGCTGGCGATTCGAATCGATAACGCGCGGCGGCAAGCGATTCTTTATCGTGACCAAATTATTCCGCGTTCTGAGCAGGCATTGGCGGTGGCGGAAAGTTCGTGGGAAAGCGGGAAATCATTTTTCCTGGAGGTGCTGGATGCGCGGCGGAATTTGCTGGATGCGCGATTGACGGTTGCCAAGGCGGTGACGGAACAGCATCAGGCGCTGGCGCAGCTTGTTTTGTGCTGCGGGCTTGGCGACCTGGAGGCGGTCGAGCTTTTTGAAAAATCGCAAGGAACGGAGAAGTGATATGAAACGTTTTTTGTTAATTTTAATCGTGGCGACCGCGGCCGGGATCGGCGGTTGGTACGTCGGGCGCGCGCCGCAAGCGCACACGGAGCATGCTCAAGGAGGACGCAAAGTGTTGTTTTACCAAAGTCCGATGCATCCGTGGATCAAATCGGACAAGCCGGGCAATTGCACGATTTGCGGGATGAAGCTGACGCCGATTTATGAGGGCGACAAACCGTTTGCGGCGGAAGGCGACGTAGTTCAGATCGGCACGAATTCGGTGACGGTCTTGAATGTGCGGACGGCGGAAATCAAGAAGCAGCCGATCAAGCGGACGATTCGCGCGGCGGGAATTATTGAGGAGGATGAGACGCGGCGGCGGATTATTTCGGCTTATGTGGCGGGGCGGATTGATGAATTGCATTTCAATTTCGTCGGCGCGGAAGTGAAGGAAGGCGCGCCACTGGCGACGTTTTTTAGTCCCGACCTGCTCGCGGCGGAACGCGAATTCACCACGCTGCTGGGGCGGAGCGCGGAACAGGGGTTGGTGAAGGCGGCGGCGCTGCGGTTGAAGCGGCTTGGGTTGAATGATCTGCAAATCGCGAATCTTTCGGGAAAAAAAGCGGAGTCGCAGCAGAGCGAAATTTTGGCGCCGATGGGCGGGACGATTGTGAATCGTTTTGTTTTTCCCGGGCAATACGTGATGGAAGGGGAGAAATTATTTGAGATCGCGGATTTTTCGAAGATGTGGCTGCTGGCGAATGTTTACGAGCAGGACATGGCGTGGGTGAAGGCGGGCGAAATGGTGCGCGTGAAGATTCCGGCGATGCCGGGAAAGGAGTTCGAAGGGAAAGTTGCGTTCATGAGTCCAAGCCTCGATGCGATGACGCGCAGCGCGGTGGCGCGGATCGAGATGGAGAATCCGCTCGTGGATGGAAAGCGGGCGTTGTCGCATCGGCTTTATGCGGAGGCGATTTTTGAAAATGAAAGCGCTGAAGTTTTGAGCGTGGATCGCGCGGCGGTTTTGAATCCGGGTGGGCAGCCGTTCGTGTATGTCGATCTCGGCGGCGGAGCATTTGAGAAGCATCCGCTGAAGCTGGGGCGGCGCGGGGATGCGGTGTGGGAAGTTTTGGAGGGCGTGAACGAAGGGGACAAGGTGGCGCTCGATGGGAATTTCCTGATCGATAGCCAGACGCAGTTGACGCATGGCGGAGGCGCTTCAGCGGCGGCGGGCGCGCATGAACACGGCGAAGCGAAAGGTCATCCATGATCGATGGATTGATCGGCTGGTCGTTGCGGAACCGGTTTTTAGTGATCTGCGCGGCGCTCTTTGTGGTCGCGTTTGGGATCAATTCCATTTACCGGACGCCGGTGGATGCGATCCCGGATCTGTCGGAGAACCAGGTGATCGTGTTCGCGGATTGGATGGGGCGCAGTCCGCAGGAAGTGGAAGATCAAGTGACCTATCCGCTCTCGGTGAATCTGCAAGGGCTCGCGGGCGTGAAGACGGTGCGGGCGTCGTCGATGTTCGGATTCTCGATGATCACGGTGATTTTTGAAGATCGGATCGATAATTATTTTGCGCGGACGCGGGTTTTGGAGCGGCTGAATTATCTGGGGGATATTTTGCCGCAAGGGGTGACGCCGAAGCTTGGGCCGGACGCGACGGGGTTGGGTTGGGTTTATCAATACTATTTGGAAGTCGATCCGGCGAAGGCGCCGCAGGGCGGATATGATCTGGCGCAGTTGCGTTCGATCCAGGATTGGTTTGTGCGCTACCAATTGAATTCCGTGCAAGGCGTGGCGGAAGTCGGCAGCGTGGGCGGTTTCGTGCGGCAATATCAAATCGAAGTTTCCTCGACGAAAATGCGGGCGGTCCAAGTTTCGCTCGAGGATGTTTTGCAGGCGGTTTCGCAGAGCAACTTGAACGTCGGCGGGAAGGTGATCGAGGAAAACGGGATGGAGTTTGTAGTGCGTGGCGTGGGCTTGGTGACGTCGCTGGCGGATTTGGAAAATATTGTTTTAATGGAGCGCAACGGGACGCCGGTTTATTTGCGCGATGTGGCCACCGTGCAGACGGGTGGGGATTTTCGGCGCGGCGCTTTGGATGTGGACGGGCACGAAGTGGTGGGCGGCGTGGTGGTGATGCGCACGGGAGAAAACGCGATGCAGGTGATCAGCAAAGTGAAGGAGAAAATCGCGCAGATTTCGCCGAGCTTGCCGGCGGGCGTTTCGATCAAATCTTTTTATGACCGCAGCGAATTGATCGACCGGACGATTGATACGTTGAAACACGCGCTCGTCGAAGAAATCATCCTGGTGACGCTGGCGCACATTATTTTCCTTTGGCATTTCCGGAGCATTTTGATCGTCACGCTGCCGTTGCCGATTTCGATTTTGATTTCGTTCATCCTGATGCGGCAGTTCGGCATCACTTCAAACATCATGTCACTCAGCGGAATCGCGATTGCTATTGGGGTGTTGGTGGATGCGGCGATTGTGATGACGGAAAATGTGATTCGGCATTGCGAGCATGCTCAGGAGCGAAAGGGCGCGGCTCTCACTTCGTTGGAGACGTGGAATGTGACGCTGGAGGCTTCGCGACAGGTGGGGCGGCCCATTTTCTTTGCGATGGTGATTATTATTTTGGCGTTCGTGCCGGTGTTTTCGCTGACGGGGCAGGAGGGAAAACTTTTTCATCCGCTGGCCTTCGCGAAAACGTTCGCGATGATCGGGTCGACGGTGTTGGCGGTGACGATCGTGCCGGCGTTTTGCGCGGCGTTGGTGCGCGGGCCGTTTCATACGGAGGATCGCAATATCGTGATGCGAATGCTTTTGAAAGTGTACGATCCGGTTCTTGATTGGGCGTTGAATCATCGGAAGGGGACGATGACCTTTGCAGGGCTGCTGCTGGCGGGGGCGCTGGTGATTGCGTTTGGGCTGCCACGCGAGTGGAACATGAAACTACGCGAACGGGGATTTGAGAGGGTGGCTGAGGCGACGAAAGGCTTTGGAAGCGAATTCATGCCGCCGCTGGATGAAGGGAGTCTTCTTTTTATGCCGGTGCTGATCCCGAGCGTTTCGCTAACGGAAGTTAAACGCATCATGGCGTGGCAGGATCGAGTGATTAAAGAGACGGCCGAAGTTTCTTCGGTCGCGGGAAAGTTGGGTCGCGCGGAGACGGCGACCGATCCGGCGCCGGTGGAGATGATTGAGACAACGATCATGCTCAAGCCACAGTCCGAATGGCGCGACGGGATGACGCGTGAGAGGTTGATCCATGAACTGAGCGAGAAATTGACGCAGATTCCGGGGTACGTGCCGGGCTTTCTGCAGCCGATCGAAAATCGAATCCTGATGATTACCACCGGCATCCGCGCCCAAGTCGGCATCAAGATTTTGGGCGATAACCTGGACGCGTTGCAAAAAAAGGCGTTCGAGGTTGAACGAGTCGTGCAGAAGATCCCAGGAGCGGCGGGAGTGGCGGCTTCACGGTTGCAGGGCAAGCCGTATCTCGAGGCGCATGTGGATCGTGTGGCGATGGCGCGTTATGGATTGCGCGCGGAACAATTGCTGCAAGCGGTCGAAGTCGGGATCGGCGGGAAAAACGTGAGCACAGTGATCGAAGGGCGGCAGCGGTTTCCCATCCAAGTGCGGTTGGAGCGCGATGAACGTTCCGACATCGAACGGCTGGGCGATATTTTGGTGGGGACACCTTCGAAAAAAATGATTCCGCTGGGGCAGGTCGCGCAAATCAGCCGGGTGTTGGGGCCAAGCGAAATTTCGAGCGAGAATGGGAGGCTGCGGGTGTTTGTGCAGGCGAATGTGCAGGATCGTGACCTGGGCGGATTTGTGAAGGAAGCGATGGCGCGGATTGGCAAGGAAGTTTCGTTGCCGAATGGAATGACGATCGAATGGAGCGGGCAATATGAAAATCAACTGCGCGCGCAACGGACGCTTTTAATTATCGTTCCAACAGTCATTGTGATCATATTCCTGCTCCTCTATGTCGTTTATGGAAGTCTGAAGGAAGCCGCTCATGTTATTCTAGCCGTTCCATTCGCGCTGACCGGCGGTGTGTTTCTGCAATATCTGCTCGGCTACAACGTCAGCGTCGCTGTGTGGGTCGGATATATCGCGCTTTTCGGCACCGCAATCCAGACGGGCGTTGTGATGGTGGTTTATTTGGAGGAAGCGCTCGAACGACGCCGCGCGCTACGGGGCGCGGACTTCAATCGAGAAGATTTGATTGCGGCGATCAAGGAGGGCGCACGGTTGCGGTTGCGGCCGAAAGTGATGACGGTAGCGACAATCGTGGCGAGCTTATTGCCAATCATGTGGAGTCAGCGGACGGGTTCGGAAGTGATGAAACCGCTGGCAACGCCGGTGATTGGCGGGATGGTGTCGAGTTTGATTCATATCCTCATTGTCACCCCGGTCATTTTTGCGTGGCTGCGCGAACGGGAATTGCGCCATAGTGGCAAAGCGAGTTGAATTCGGCATGCGATTGGGAATGTTGGCGCGGAGTGATTCGGCTGAGATGGAGAAAGTTCAGCGGCTGGGGTTTCGTTGTTTTGAATGGGTGCGGTTTGAGGATAGCCCGTGTGGGACGCGCCAGGCGGATTGGAAATCGGCGGCGAATGCGATTGGAGAGGAGGCGAAGTGGCGGGATTTGCGGATTTCAGCGATAGCAGCGTGGTATCGAAATACGCTGGATCCAAAACAAAGCGACATGGCGCGGCGGGTGATGGAGCGGGCGATTGATGTGGCGGCCCACATGGGAATACGGACGGTGTGCGCTTTTGTGGGTGCGGTGATCGATGTGACGATTGATGAGCGGGGCGGCGGGCCGGTGTATGCGTCGGCGGAGAAAGGAATTTCGGCGGCGGCGGAATTTTGGCGGCCACTGGCATCGCGGGCGCGGGATGCGGGGGTGCGAATTGGATTCGAACATTGTCCGCAGGGGCCGTGGCATCAGCCGATCGCGCATTGGAATTTGGCGGGGCAGCCCGCGTTGTGGCCGCAATTATTTGAAGCGATTGGATTCGATAATGTGGGCATTGAATGGGATGCTGGGCATCTGGTTTGCCAATTGATTGATCCGCTGGAAAACATTCGCGAGTTCGGTCCGCGGATTTTTCATGTGCATGCGAAGGATGGATTCGTGAATCAAGGTTTGCTGCGCCGGTATGGCCTTTGTCATCCGGGCGTGGCGGAGCATCGCTTTCCCGGGCTGGGACAATCCGATTGGGGGCAAATCGTGCATGCGCTGATTCGCGCGGGGTATGATTCGGATTTGAATATCGAAGGGTGGCATGATCCGGTTTATCGCGAAAAATTGGAGGAGACGGGATTGCAAATTGCGATGCGGACGCTTGAACCATTGATTGCAGGAACAGAGTGATGTCTTCTCTCGGCGCACTGGATCAAAAGTTCGTCTGGCATCCATTCACGCAGATGCGGGATTGGATGGCGCGCGAGCCGATCGTGATTGAATCGGGACGCGGGGCCGTTTTGCGGGATGTGCGGGGGCGGGAGTATATCGATGCGAATTCCTCGATCTGGACGAATCTGCACGGGCATCAGCATCCGGCGATCAATCGGGCGATAAAAAAACAGCTCGGGAAAATTGCGCATTCGTCTGCGCTGGGGTTGGCGAATGAGCCGGCTTCGTTGTTGGCGGAGAGACTTTGTTCGGCGACGCGATTGCCGAAGGTGTTTTTCTCGGATGATGGTTCAACGGCGATGGAGGTGGCGCTGAAGCTGGCATATGAATTCGCCAAGCGGGCGCGCGGAATCAAGCGGCCGAGGTTTCTGTCGCTGCAAGGCGCCTATCACGGCGACACCGTGGGGGCGGTGAGTCTCGGGCATATTGATTTGTTTCACAAAGCTTACGGGGGGCTGCTGTTTCCGACCGATCAAGTGATGGCGCCGTATTGTTATCGATGTCCGTTCAATCGCGCCAAGCCGGAGCGGGCGGATGCGCGGACGTATCGAAAATGCAAATGGGAGTGCGTGGGGCAGGTTGAGAAGGCGTTTCAGAAAAAGAAATACGCGGCGTTTGTGGCGGAGCCGCTGATGCAAGGCGCGGCGGGGATGATTCCGCAGCCGCCGGGCTGGTTGCGGGATGTCGCGTCCATCGTTCGCGCCAATGGAGCGCAATTAATCGTGGATGAAGTGATGACGGGATTTAAGCGCGCGGGGAAAAACATTTTGGCGTGTCACAATGAGGTAGTGCGACCGGATTTTGCGGCGTTGGCGAAAGGGATGACAGGAGGATATTTGCCGATGGCGGCGACGCTCACGACGCAGGAGGTTTTCGATGCCTTTCTGGGAAAATTCGAGGAGTTCAAATCGTTCTTCCACGGGCATAGCTTTACGGGAAATCAACTCGGGAGCGCCTCCGCCCTGGCCAGTTTTGATTTGCTTCAGAATGACCAGCCGCGCCGGGCGCTGGAAAGCGCGATGGAGCGCGAAGCCAAGGCGCTGTGGGATTTGCAAAATGTCGGAGACATCCGGCAGGCGGGCGCGGTGATGGGAATTGAATTGGTCCGCGATTGGCGCACGCGAGCGCTATTTCAGCTTAGGGAGCGGGTCGGTATCCGCGTTTGCGAAGGGATGGCCGAGCGAGGCGTGCTCACCCGGCCCATTGGAAATGTGATCGTGGTGATGCCTCCGTTCTGCGCTTCGGCGAATCAAGTTCGAAGAATCTTTTCCGTCCTTCGCGAGAGCGTTCTGAGCCTTTCATAAGTAGCCGGCGCGAGAGCGAAAAAAACGGCGAAGCAGCTTATACGAAGAGTTCTTTGACAAGGCGTCCGTTGTTAACGAGTGGAACGGGGCGGCCAGCGGTGTTGTGGAGTGTCTGGGCGTGGTCGATGCCCATCTTCGTGTAGAGCGAGGCGGCGAAATCTTCGGGCCTATAAATGTTTTCCGATGCGTAATAGCCTTTGGGGTCGGTGGCGCCGACGATTTGGCCGCCGGGAATGCCCGCGCCAGCCATGAGAACGGACATGGCGCCGGGCCAGTGATCGCGGCCGGCATCTTTGTTTACTTTCGGGGTGCGTCCGAATTCGCCGAGGCAGATGACCATGGTTTTGTCCATGAGGCCGCGGGTGTGAAGGTCGGTGATGAGGGCGGCAAGGCCTTGGTCGAGTTGCTGGCCGGTTTTGCCTTTGAAGGCTTCGAAGATTTTGGTGTGGTGATCCCAGCCGCCGCTGTAAACGGTGACGAAACTGACGCCGACTTCGACAAGGCGGCGGGCGAGGAGGAGGCGTTGGCCAAAATCGTTTCGACCGTAGGTTTCGCGAATTTTTTCGGGTTCCTTGCTGATGTCGAAGGCTTGCTGGGCGTCCGCGGAGCCAACGAGTTGGAGGGCTTGGGAATAATATTCGTCGAAGGCGACGGCGGGATCGTCGGCAAGTTTTTCGTGGTAGCGCTTCATGCCGTCGAGGGAACGGCGAAGTTGCTGGCGGGATTGGGCGCGGCCTTCGCTGATGTCCTTAGGGAGAACCACGTCGCGGACTTTAAAGCTGGGGCTGTTTGGATAGCCGTCGATGACGAAGGGGGCGTGTTGGGCGCCGAGGAAATTAGGGCCGCCGGAGCGGGAGATTTCGGGCATGGTGGCGTAGGCGGGCAGGCCATTGCGGAGACCGCGGTCAAAGGAAACCATGGAACCGAAGGAGGGATGGAAGGTGACGTAGGCGCCACACGCGACGGGGACGGGCGTGGGCATGCCGGTCATCATGTAGTGGTTGCCGCCGCCGTGGTTCGGGTCTTTATGGCAAATGGAGCGGACGACGGTGAATTTGTCGAAGGCGCCTGCGAGCTTCGGGACGCATTCGGAGAAATGAACGCCAGGGACGTTGGTGGGAATGGATTCGAATTCGCCCCGAATGTCGGAGGGGGCGTCGGGCTTGGGATCGAAGGTTTCGTAGTGGGACGGGCCGCCATCCAGCCAAATCAAAATGCAATTAACGTCTTTGCCTTTGAGGCTCGGTTTGGAATCAGCCGCGCGGAGGCGAAGGAGATCGGAAATGCCGAAGCCGAGCAGCCCGCCGAGGCCGATTTGCAAAAAATCACGACGGGTGTGGCCCGCGCAGTTGGTCGTGATCCGGCTCATACGAATGCGTCCAAGTGTAGCATAGGAAGCAGTTTTGGCGAGCTTTTTGCCAGCATGCTCGCAGCGGGAATAAATTGCTTTTTTCGGCGGCAAATTTTGAATTGGGATTAATGGTCAAACGCCTTGAAGTTCTATTCAGCCCCGCCGAATACGCGAATCTTTCCTCGCGCGATCTATCGCGAACTACCTGCGTCGTGTTCGACATTTTGCGCGCGACTTCGACGATGCTCACAGCGTTTTCCAATGGCGCGAGTGAGATTGTTCCAGTGTCCGAAATTGAAGAAGCCCTGGCGCTTCGTCAGCGCGACCCAAACATTCTCCTCGCCGGCGAGCGCCACGGCCTTCGTATCGAGAACTTCGATTTGGGGAATTCGCCACGAGAATTTACTCGAGCGACTGTGGCCAAGCATCGCATTGCGATCACGACGACGAACGGCACACGCGCCCTTCGCGCCGCCGCTGGCGCCGCCGAAATCCACATCGGCGCATTCTTAAACCTTTCCTCTCTCTCGAATGCTCTCACAAATTCACCCCACGAACATCTTTTGATCATCTGCGCCGGCACAGGTGAAAAAGTTTCCCTTGAAGACACACTTGCCGCCGGCGCTCTCCTTCAACAGATGACAAATGCAAAATCGTCAATGCTCAATGCTCAATGGACGGACTCCGCACACATCGCCCTCGCCACCTACACCACCCACGCCCCCGATCTCGCCGCTGTTTTTTCCCTCGCGCACAACGGCGCCCGCCTCCTCAGCATCCCGGAGCTCCGTGACGACGTTCCCTTTTGCCTCCAACGCGACACACTGAACTTCACCGCCCAGCTCGATCGCGATGGGGCCATTCGCCGCTCGTGACATCGTCGCCTTTTTCGGGTATTTCCGCTCCATGAACGCGCGCGCACTTCTCCCGCTTCTTCTCTTCGCCGTCTGCCTTTGCGCCGCCGAACCGGAACGTTTGCCGAACACGGTTCCTTTCTTGATGAAAGGCGATGTCGCGTCGAATCTGGTCGCGCAGGTCGATCTATTTTTGACGCACGAACTTAGCGGCACGCAGGGCGCCGAGCTTCGCTTCTGGAATCGCGACCGCAGCTCGCCCGAGGCTTATGAGCGTTCCATCGAAACCAATCGCGCGCGTCTCGCCAAAATTCTCGGCGTTCGCGATGGAAATGTAGGCGCCGCGCAACGTTCGGATGAATTCGGCGAACCCATCCGCGTCGCCACCGCTCTGGACTTTACCATCTTTAGCGTTCGTTCCAGGGCCTTCGCCGATGTCACCGTCGAAGCGCTCGTTCTTTGGCCCGAAAAACCAATCGCTTCCATTATCGCAATTCCAGATGCCGATGTGAGTCCGGAACAACTCGCCGGCATCGAAGAGGGCCTTCCCAAGGAAGCGCAATACGCCCGCATCCTCGCTCAATCCGGCTGCATCGTCGCGGTGCCCGTTCTCATCAATCGCAAGATCGAGCAGCGCCGCAATTCCAAGCTCACCAATCGCGAATTTCTTTATCGTCCCGCCTACGAGCTCGGCCGCCATTTAATTGGCTACGAACTTCTCAAAATTCGCGCGCTCATCGACCGATTGAAATCTTCCCCCGTCCCAAATGAAAACATCGGCGTGATCGGCTGGGGCGAGGGCGGGATGCTCGCGCTTTATACCGCCGCGCTCGACACGCGCGTCAAAACCACGGTCGTCAGCGGCTACTTCGATAATCGCAATGGAGTTTGGCGCGAACCCATCGACCGAAATGTTTTCGGTTACCTCAAAGAATTCGGCGACGCGGAAGTGGCTGCCATGGTCGCCCCGCGCACATTGATCATTGAGGCTGCGCGCGCTCCTGAAGTCACAATTCCACCGAAGCTAGGCGGAGGGCCTGGTCGCATCACCACACCGGATTTGAAGAGCGTTCGCGCCGAAGTCAAACGCGCCCGCGATCTCGTCAACGGCCTCACCGAAAAACCCACCATCGAGTTGGTGACGAGCGGCGACGGAATGGGTCCTTACCTCACGTTGACAACGCTGCGCAAGTTCCTCGATGAATTCGCAGTCAACCAACCTCTTGTCGACCAAGCCCGCGATATCGATGTGCTTCGCCGGACGGACGCCGAGGCGCGCATGGAAAGCCAGATTCACGAAATCGACCGCCACAACCAGTGGCTCCTCATGGAAAGCGCTTATACCCGCGCGGAGTTCATGAAAAATTTGGATTTTTCTTCGCCGGAGAAATACGCGGAGACTTCCGCCAAATATCGCCAATACTTTTACGACGAAGTCATCGGCCGCTTCGACCGCATCACACCCAGCGGCCTCAATCCAGAATCGCGGCTCATTTACGACAAGCCGCTCTGGAAAGGTTACGAGATCGGTCTGTGGACTTTTCCCGAATTTGGCTCTTACGGAATCCTCCTTCTTCCAAAAGACATAAAGCCCGGAGAAAAACGCCCTGTCGTCGTTTGTCAACACGGGCTCGAGGGCCGCCCACAGGATGTCGTCGAAGGCGACAAGGCTGCTTACCACGACTACGCGGCGAAACTCGCTGAGCGCGGCTTCGTCGTTTTCGCGCCGCAAAATCTTTACATCTTCGGCGACCGCTTCCGCGTGCTGCAACGCAAACTCAATCCGCTCGGCAAAACACTTTTCTCGATCATCACGCCGCAACATCAACAGATTATCGACTGGTTGAAGACACTTCCCTACGTCGATTCCAAGCGCATCGCTTTCTACGGCCTCAGCTACGGCGGCAAAACCGCCATGCGCGTCCCTGCGCTGCTGACGGATTATTGTTTGTCGATTTGCAGCGCGGACTTCAACGAGTGGGTTTGGAAAAACGCCTCCACGCGCAGCCCGAACAGCTACTTTCCAGCACAGTGGGATCCGAAGCTTGGAATTCACGTGACTTGAAGTCGCGGC
>JADMIO010799949.1_pt1 | contig 57274 bp, 48 predicted proteins | sample 8958161 | NCBI WGS metagenome assembly JADMIO01 (sample SAMN16585339, study PRJNA669376) | soil metagenome | isolation source: Crop rotation soil | place: USA: Cullars Rotation, Alabama | collected 2011 | reverse complement strand
ACAACTTGTCCACGTGGAATTCTAAGCTTAGGATCCCAATGTGCTGGAAAGGACTGACTGGGGCTGTTGTGGCTGTTGCAGGCATCGAAAAGGCTCCTACGTGAAAGGGACTGGAAAACAAGCGACGGTAAACGCAGTTACCATCGACAACAGAAACGATACTTTTTTAATCGTTCAATTGCAATACAAATTTGATTGTTTTTTCAAAATTGTCGCAAGTCGCTATTCGACTGGAAGTTCAGGGACCAAGTCCCGAGCATTCTTTCGGCCAAGCGCCTTCGCGATTACAGGCCAACGGTCAATGACCGGCGTGACCGCTCCGCGGATGTATTTTCTGACAACATCCGGCGTCACGCCGATTCGCTCTGCCAACTCTGGCGGCGTCAACCCGGCCTCTTGCATCAACTCTTCCAACCGCTGGCCAAACTTTCCCGCCGGCGTCCCTCTGACCGACTTCGGTTGGCCTTCTCTTTTCCTCCCCACTGTCGCCTTAGCTCCGTTTGTTCCGTTCGATCTGAACTGCCCGAGCCCGCGACGCCGCAACGTCGTTCCGCTGGCCATGACGGCACACATTTTCTCGCCCGACTTCCGACACGCCCGACTTGGTTTTTTCGCCCGATTGCGGCCGTTCAGGAGGCCGTAGCATTTACGCTACACGGGCGAGAGCGATCGTATCGAATGCCCGAACGATTGTGAACGGGAGTCGTAGGGCGATCTCGCCGGCGGGGGAGCTTCGGTTACGCCGCCCGCCGTGGCGGAGTCTCTGAAGGATGCGTGGCGGGATTCCGACCACGAACAAAAAAAACGACAGCCAGGGGCGCTCAAACAAATCCCCGGCTGTCGCTTTTAAGTCTGCTGGTAAACTGTATCGGCAGGGCGTGCGTTGACGCTGAAGTGATTTTTTCTAAAGAGTCCGCGATCTGGGTCCCACCGGCGGCGGCAACACGTCTCGATAATCCTTAAACCCCAACGCCAGGCCGATTCGCTCCAGGTCGCGAAACTTCGGACCGCCATCAGCCCGGAGCCAGACGTCGATTCCACGCGGCCCGATATCGACGCCAGCCTTGGCGAGCAAATCGGCCACGTCCTTTGAATTCAGGCCGCGTCGCTCCATCAGCTTCCGCAGGTGCAGGGCGAACCGCTGCGGGAATTCGACCGCGTCCGCTGGTTTGATTTCGATTCGCTTTCGCGGCAAGGTCTGCTCTCTCGTGTAAGAGTCTCTTACGCGGTCGAGAGTAGCCCTCCTGCGCTTGCGTGGCAATGTCGCTGGCACATCGGCCTCCACTGTTCCTGATTCGCCTGAAAATCCGGCCCGCGTTGATTGTAAGAGATTCTTTCCTATGTCTACAATGCATAGATTAGAGTTTCTTACAAATCCAGTAGGGAGAAAACCATGTTCGTCTCGCGTCTCTCCAATCGCTCGCCAGCGTGTCAGTTGTCGTGTGGGGAATTGCCGCGTGAGGCAGGGCCACAGCGTCAGCCAGGGCGACTGCATCCCGAGCCGCTGCGGTCAGAGCAGTCGCAGCCACAGGCAGAGCCTTCAGCCGCTAACGTCCCGGCGGCCCAATCGCCCCCCGCGGCTCCATCGGTCACGCCGAGCCCATCGGCCACGCCAGCCCCGCCCGCCAAACCCGTCCGCCGCTCTCTCCTGCAAGCCGCCCGCGACTTCCTGGCGTTCCTGGACAACGGCCGTGTTGACGTGCCCTACGAAGCTCGCCAGGAGTTGCGACGTCAGCACTTGGCGGAACTGCGGGCCGCCGTGGCGGATGCCGAGCGGCGAGAGCAACACGAGCGCCAGGGCAGCACGCTCACCGAAGTGTTAATCGCCGTCCTGATCCTCTCCCTTGGCGTCCTGCCGATCATGTCGCTGTTCGTGGTCGGGACGCTGCGGATGGCCAGGGCAACGCAGCTCACTCAGGCCACCGTTCTGCGATACAACGCGGAAGCCTTTATCGACCTGTACCCCGCACTGATCGGCGATCCCGACACGGATGGCGACACAGCGGAACACGCGGGCGAAAAATACGTTGTCGATCCCTATGGCTGGATCTTCGCACCCACGCCGGCGGCTCAGGGGGTGTTCGGCAACGTGAAACGCTACTGTTGCGGGAGAACAACAGAAGCACTGGCCGACGAAATCTTCACATCGCCCGACACAGAGACGCCGCGGACGTACACGTGGCTGCTGACTGCCAGGAAGACGGCGGCCGCGGGGCCGGGGCTCTCGTATGCCGCGGATGTCGATATCGTCGTTTGCTTCCGCCGGGCGTTCGGCAGTCAGGATGACGAGCGGGTCTACGCGGCGACGTTCACGAACGGGAGTGCGGACGTGCCGGTGAGCTACTCAACCACCGCTGGCTCGCCGAAGCCGCACGTCCAGCGGGGCGGGTTTATCTTCGATGCCGATAATGCGAGGTGGTATCGCGTGGCCGGCGTGAAAGAGCCCGCGGCCGGATCAATCACGGTGACGCTGGAGACGCCCGCGATCGTCAGCAGCCCAGCGGTCGCGGCAGGGGGAGGGCATGCGGTGGCGATGAAGGGCGTGGTGGACGTGTGGCCGGTGGGGGTGAAGAGTGCCCTGGGAACGGCCGTGAAATAGCCGTTTACTGGATTTCCTCCATTCGTATCGCCCAGAATTACCGCCGCTCTGCCGCACGAGACGCGAGGGCGTTAACCGACAGCCGTGGCGGAACTTGCAGAAACACTGCCGTTGTAAAGCCTCATTCCTCCGATTTACATGACATCAGAAGAGATTCAGGCTATGCTCGTTGAATACCTGCCAGCAGATTCTGTACCTTCCGTAGAGCGTGATGACGGTCCCATGATTGAAAAGCTTCACATCAAGAATTTTCGATGCCTCCAGGATTTTTCGATCGAAGACCTGGGACTGATCAACATAATTGTGGGCGACAACGGATCAGGTAAGACGGCCCTTTTAGAGTCAATTTTTTTATCCCAGACGGGAACCCCGGAAGTTGCTCTTCGGCTCAGGCTCTGGCGCGGTCTTGGTCGCGAATTCGCTTTCGATAACACGCGGAGGGGGTATGACGACTTATGGTCAAACCTATTCACCAAGCTGGACAATAAGAAGCGCATTGACATTCACGCGGATGGTAGCGGCCCGCAAGTCAGAAGGCTTAGTATCTACTACGACCCGAATGCGACCGCCAAGCTAGACATCTCAAAGGGTGTTTCAAATATGCTATCCGAAGCGCAATTTGAATCATCAGCGATCATCCCAATTACATTCGAGTATAGTCAAAAGGAAGGCCCTCCTATAAAGTTCCAGCCGCTAGTCGAGAAAGACAAAATAAGCTTCCATGCGACAGGGCTTCCCTCTCCCAGTCTAAGCGCATTTTTCGCATCTTCCTTCGCAAGCGTAGTGCCTCCATCTGAGGTTGCGGCTCAATTCTCGGAACTCAACAAGGTAAAGAAAACAAAGGCATTCAAGCAGACGATGAGGAAGCTGTATCCTGCAATAGAAGACATTGGGACGGAGACTGAAGCCGGCAGTCTTATGCTGTTTTGCGACGTAAAAGGAATTCCAGAACGTGTACCGATCGGCCTGATTTCTTCCGGTTCACACAAACTGGCGTCATTGCTATTGGGTATAGCCGCGCACTCGAAGGGCGTTGTTCTGATCGACGAGATGGATAACGGGTTTTACTATCAGAAACTACAGCATGTGTGGACGGCCCTTTACATGTTTTGTAAGGAGCACGACACGCAGATATTTGCTACGACTCACAGCAAGGAGTGCCTCCAGTCGCTGCTGCCCGTGGTTCATAAGGACCCTCGCGATTTTCGGCTGATACGAATGGAGTCGATTCGTGGGACCGCAAAAGCGACAATTTTTCAGGGCGATGAACTTGAAGCAGCGGTAAGAACGAAGACTGAAGTTCGTTGAGGGCAAGTCAGTGGGAACGCCGATTCTTGTTTTGTGCGAGGGTTCGAGTGATGACGCATTTCTGCAAGCGCTCATCAAAAAGAGAAAATTGGATCAGATTAGTGTCAAGGTGCTCCGGGATGACGAGAAACAGTTTTCCGGCGTGACAGGCTTCGGCGAACGTCTTAAAGGATTGCAGGCTCAAACAGGTTTGGCGGACTGCAAGCTGGTCGTCATCATGGCTGATAATGATGGAGTCCCGGCCCGGCGTTTCAAGGAGGTCCAAAAGCAGATTCGGCAGGCCGGAAATTTTGGAATTCCTAGCAAGCCGAGGGAAATCGTTCCGCCGATTGGCCAGCCCGGCGGCAGAACAGTTCCAAATATCATGGTGTTGATGTTGCCTTGGGATGATGAGTGCGGCTGTCTTGAAACGCTATGCGTCACCGCGGGGACCGCGAAGAACCCCGGACTAGGAGAGTGCGTCCAAAAATTCGTGACGTGCATTGGGGCATCGCAATGGGACACACCAAAGGCGGGCAAGCTAATGGCGAGATGCATGCTAAGTGCCACTGCCAAAAGGAGACCGGACATTCCTCTCGGTGCTGCCTGGAGGAGCGGGAACGGTAACGCATTCCCGCTTTCCGGCAGGACGTTTGGCCGTGTCGTGAGATTCCTGAGAGCCCTAGGTCGCAGGTTTCAGGGGGGGGCGTCGAGCTAGTTCGGCGAACCACAGTTGTACCGGCCTGCTTGCCCCTTTTTCCTCCTATGGCTAAACTCATTCCAGAGGCAGCTTGAACGGCGTCGTAAAATTTGCATAGCCGAGCAACATGGCCGGGACCTGAAAACGATGGCCTGGCAAAAAGGCTCCCAGCGACCCGCCTCTTGATCGGGGATGAATCCCGGTCGCGATGATCTGACGCTTCGGTAAAGCCTAACGACGAGGCCCCGGTAGCGCGGTCCGAGTGGGACGCACTGCATTGAATTGCAGTTGCGTTTTCAAACTCGGACCGCGCGGCCGGGGCCTGTTTTCGTTTTAGGGCTTTTGCTTGGAGGCGTACTCGTATGGCACGGACCAGCTTGACCGCGATCGTGGTATGCCCGGGCACATCTACATCGCCACTCGGCGTGGAGCCCCGCAACCGGCTTTCAAGAGCCAGAGCACATCGAGCACGGATGGTTGAAAAATTCCGCGCGGATTTTCTAAATGCTTTATCCGCAGGGCGTTAAGTGCCACAGCAAGGCCTTTGGGCGCTTGACCATCATTTGCCGTTTTTTTAACAGGCGTCGCACGCTGGAAGCATCCGACGCAAAACGACTCGTGACTACGCACCGAAAAAGGAACAAACATGCCAGCCACGTTAACCGCACCTGCCGCACCGGATCGACCTGACCGCATTACCGACGCCGGCCTGGCTACCGTTGCCGAAGCCGCTGACTTTCTGTCGGTGAGCCGCCGGACAATTTACGCGATGCTGGACGCACGCTCGTTGCCGAGCGTCGTGCTGCCTGGCGTGCGTGCTCGACGCATCCCGTGGGCGACGTTGAGGCGAATCGCGGCTGACGGGCTCGTACCAGAGGTGCCGCAGAGTGCGACTGATTGAGAGTTCCCGCTGCACCGCAGGCCGATCGCGAAATCGGCCGGCGGGAGCAGGTTTTTCCGATGGCCGTTCTTGGTTTGGAGCCGAGCGGCCGCACAACAGGACAAGCAAATGATCTTATCGAGCAATCAGTCCGTCAAGTGCAAAACTTTTCGATCACCAACACCATTCCGTCGCTTCCGTGCGGTCGAGTCTCCGCCCGACGTCGCGACTCTCGACGATCTGCCATACACAGAGGCTTGGCGACACTTCCGCCGACTGTCCCGCTGGTTTGTATTGAAACTGGCATTGGAATTAACCGGCAAGGGCATCGCAGCAGAGGCCCCGCAGAGCCCTTGTACCGCATTCTGGCGCGGTAGTGACGGTCTGCTGCATCGCACCCGATTGATTGCCTACAGTTCGCCGTGGCACTCCCGCTTTGCTCCGTGGGTCGTCCGCGCAAGCGTTAATTACGCGGAAGGCGGGATCGTTCCCCGAACACTCCACCAGCGACTTGGAATCACAGCGGAAGGCAAGCCGGGGTGGAAGCTGGAGTTGAGTTGCCTTCCGACGGAGGCGCTGGACCTGCCTGCGTGGCTTGCCGCCTGGATCGTGGCCCGCCCTGCGATTGAGAAATACATCCCGCCAGCGCCGCATTCGATCGTCTGCGGCCGGAGCGATGACTACGTCTGGAGCCCGTCTGCGGCGAAGGTGTATGACGCATACGTTAAGGAGGATAGCGAGCGGAAAGTTCGGATTCGGGCACGGAGCGCGGCGCGCGCGCAGGGGGTGCAGCAATGACAGCAACCGCACTCGCAGCTCCCGCCGAAAAACCCGCATCACTCGAAGTGCTTCGCGACAATATCCCCCGCGAATTGAAGCTTCGCGAGCAGTGGGTCGTTTGGGATTTTGAATGTCGCGACGGCAAGTACACGAAGCTTCCCTATGGATCGGAAGCTCCGAAGCGGAAGTATTACGCCCAAGCGAACAAGCCGGATTCTTGGCTGCCATTCCCTCCCGCATTGTCGTGGTATCGCGGACACGGATTTTCAGGCATCGGCTTTGTGTTTTCGGCCGACGATCCGTACTTCGGAATCGACCTCGATAAGTGCCGTAACCCTGAGACTGGCGAGATCGAGCCGGCCGCTCTCGAAATCATCCGGCTCTTCAACACTTACACGGAAGTGTCGCCCTCCGGCACGGGCGTAAAGCTGTGGGGCCGCGGGAAACTGCCGATCGGCGATGACGAAACCGGCCGACGTGTTGGCATCGAATGGAGTCCAGGCCACGCCGGACAGATCGAGTGTTACGACCGCAATCGTTACTTCGCGATGACTGGTCACGTGTTGCCTGAAGGGCCCACCACAATTCGGGATTGCAGCGACGTTCTCGACGACTGGTTCAAGCGAACACTGCCGGAGAAAGAGAAGCCGGCGGCTGCCGCGGTTTCTGCGTCGCCTTGTACCGCCGCTTCGATGAACGGTCACGGCCCCACCGATCATCAGATTCTCGAGCGCATGTTTTCGAGTCGGAACGGCGACAAACTCCAGCGGCTTTTCAATGGCGACGTTTCAGGCTACACCTCCCACAGCGAAGCGGATCTCGCCTTGTTAAGCGGCTTGGCGTTCTTCGTCGGCCCAGATACCGAGCGGATCAAATCGCTGTTCCGACAGTCGGGCCTCAACCGCGAAAAGTTTGATCGCGAGGATTACTCCACCGATACGGTCAACAAAGCCCTGAGTGGCAAGACGGACTTCTACGATTGGAGCCCGCCATTGCGGATTGTGAACGCCGCAAAGGGTCGATCATCGAAGGCCGCTGGCGCAGCGCCAGAATTGCCGCCGACGAAGATCAATGATCGCTACGCACTCCAGCCGATCAGCGAGCGACAGACCGACTCCGGCAAGGTCACCGTTCAGGTGCGGCTGTTCGACAAGGGCGTCCCGGTCTCGTTGCTGGAAATTACGTCCGCCGGATCCAATCAGGAAAAGGCCGCGAAGGTCATTGGCCGGTACCTGTCGGCCACAGTTGGAGATGCGGCAGCCGGCATTCCATCGGACGACACGATCGACGTTCCTGGGATCGTCGGACGGCTTGTGTGCGACGCTCAGGAGAGATTGGCGCAGGCGTTGTCAGCCCCTGTAGCAGACGCCGGCGAGACGATTCGCGAGATCATAACCCGCGTTGTCCCTGAAGCCTTTGATTTTAGGTGGCGTACCGCTGACGGGCGGCTGTGGTCCGAGAAACGGAGTCGGGCAGTCTCGCGACAAGAATTCATCGCCTACACTCCGGCACCGCTCGTTGATGCCGCGGCGGCCGGCAGAGATTCACCCGTCAATGATGTAAGCGGCGAAGCTGACGAAGTGAAACTCGTTCGGATTATCCAAAACTCCCTCGGCGTGCTGTGGGCTACGCTGATGGAGACGCTCCCGGTCCAGGCGGCCGACGCTGCCGATCTGGGTGCTGAGACGGCCGCCGCACAGAAGTTCGTCGCCGACGTGTTCAGGGCATGGACGAGTCCCGTGTTGTTCAAAAACGTGTCGGTCGGTCGGGACGGCGACGAAACCGGGGTCACGCGGGCCAGCTTGGCCAGCCTTGTGAGTGATTTGTTCCGGCCGTTCGACGAAGGGCGGGCGATGATTGAAGGGCGTCAACGATGGCTGGAGATTCGGACGTCGATTCCGGCATGGTTTCGGCCACATATCGACAACGATGGAATGATCGTACCAGCCTTGGCGATGCGATACGACCTGTTCGACAACCTTCGCATCCCCTGCGACTGGGCAGCGGATCAGGAGTCGTTCCGTAGGCTTGGTGGCCAGTGCGGTGCTTTCACGGACAGTCCGCCTGTCCGCGGACGACTTACAGACGGTACCCGTCTGGCGGTCCTGTCCGCGAAGTTGACGCAACGCATCCTCGCCAAACCAATCGAATTAACAGCGGATGACGACGAAGACGGCGATCAACCTGATTTGGCGGACGCCGCGGACGCGACGGACGGTAATTCCGCTGTCCGCGAATGAATTTTTTTGAGGAGAACGAAGTGAAAAAAAATTCCCATACATGCGCGCCCGTCATAAGAGTCCGCAGACGATGACGGGCGCGTACGTGTAGGGATTTTTTTTCTGGAATGGTCGTCAGCCCCACAATCAAGCCTGTGGATGTCGCGCGAACCGCAGTTTACGCAATCCACCAACCGGAAGAAAAAAAATTCTTTCGACTCCATCCACAAAAAAAATCGCGATGCAGAAAATAAAAAACTTTTTTCGTCTGCCGGGTATGCCGGGCGTCACTCACTCAGCCGTGGCGGACACGGCAACCCCGTTGGCAGTCCCCCGCGGCCCCAGCGGCCGGATCATCGGCGGCCCCAGCGGCCCGGCGGCAGCATGCCCGGCGGCCGGATCGACAGCCCCAGCAACACGGCGGCCCCCCTGGCACACTGCGGCCGACAACCTGCCGGCAATCTGCGACTGCTTGCGACCGGGCATCCCCCGTCTCAGGGTTTCGACCGCCGCGGCAGCTTGGACCGCCGCGACCGACAGCCCGCAGCGGCCGCCGCGGCCAGCGACAAGAGCATTGGGATTTGAATTGAGGATCGAACCATGAGCGTCGTCACCACTTTCGGCCAGATCGACGATTTCGAGATCGTCAACGCACAGAGTGCATTCGAGAGTCTCGCGGAAGCACGCATCGACGCCTCGCCCTACGTCGGCAAGGCGAATTCGTATCGCTGCCCGCTTGGTGCCGAAGCGGGCAAATGTTTCCTGTTCATGCGGCGACGCGATCTGCAAAACCTCGTCGCCGTGAAGGGCAACACGACAGACGGCAAGATCAGAACGCACACACTGACGCTGGGCGTGGCTGAAGTTGGAGGGCCGACGAAAAGCATCTCGTTTCCTGGACTCATGTTTGTTCGGGGGTGGCGTCTGATTCCGGGCGAGTCGCAAGATCCGAAAGCGTTGTACATCGTTGAATTTGCTGACCTGCGGTGGATCGCTCAAAAAAGTCTGATCAACAAGCGATTCAACTGCCGGGCAAATAATTCTGCCGACTCTGACTTCGTGGAGGAGACGACGAACTCCGGCACGCCTTGGACGTGGGCTCAGATTGCCGAGCAAGTCTGGGGCGAACAAAACGAATTCACGAACAGCAGCGGCATCGAGACGAAGTCAATCGGCACCTACTCCGCCGTGAAGATTCCGACGCCCACGCCGGCGATTTCATCGACCCCCGAAAACTTGCGATACGAGGGCATCGACGCCTACTCCGCGCTGTGCGACGTCCTCCAGCGGATGGGTTGTACCATGAGGTACGATCCGATCAACAATGAATTCCGCGGCGTGCAGTTAGGCGACGGCACGGCCGACAGCGGGGCCACGCATGGCGAGCTGCCGAAGTTTTTCAAGTACGAAGGGGGCGTCGATTCTCACGCAGCGATCAACAAGCTCAGCGATGGGGCCACAACCCGCCGGGAAAATGATCTGTTGCTGGAGGACGCTGAGGTCATCGTCGGCCGCTATCTGTACCCGCGGCGTGTCGCAGTGCATTTTCCGATCAGTCACGTGTCGGGCGATCAGTCGGCTCCCGTGTTCGACAAGAAGGGCCTGTATCACGTCGTCGAAGTCGAGGGCGACTCCCTGGCAATCGGCAGCGATGGCGTCTACACCTCGCCGGCGGACCAGACGGCACCCGACACCACGGTGATTCTGCATGACCAGACGCCCGCGAGGTTCGCTGACGTTGACGACGCGGACCCGACGAACGATTCGGAGTTGAACACGCGGGCGGCTGAAGTCGCAAATGCTTACTACCGCGGCCTTGTGGACGATCTGCCAGGGCGGCTGGTCTTTTCTGGAATCAGGAAATTCATCCCCGGTCCGTTCATTCAAGAGGTGATTTGGAGGGACTTCGGCGACGGCATCAAAACTGAAATCGTTCGGAATCAACCGAAGCAACCAGAGCCCCAGCCGCGGCCGCCGGTCGTGGCGGACAACAGCGGCTCCGGCGGCGGCAGTGACTCGGGCTGCGGCTGCTGCGATGTGTTCAATTGTGCCGACTCGGAGGACGGCCCTGGCACGTCCGACCTATCTGAACATTGCGACGCCTGCGAATGCGGCGTCGAAGTCTGGCAAATCCAGGTGCCTTCGATCATCTGTGGCACTGCCCAAGCCGGGCTGACACACGAACTGGAATTCTCGGAAGATGATTCAACCGGCGACATTTGCATTTGGACGACGGGCCTGTTTGAAGATGCCGGCCGTACTTTCGAGTGGCGGCTGGCCGTTGAAGCCGGGCCAGTCGGGCAACTCCAACTGATAGAATTTGACGACGACGGCAACGCTGTATGGATCGCAGAATGGTCCTGTTCCGAATTCTGCTGCAAGTGCGAAAACACGCTGACGGCAAGTTGTCCGGTGTACTTGCCGCCGTGTGCTGGACTGCCGACGTCGATCTGCCTGCGCCCGTGGTCGCGAACTGCAACGGTCTCCTGTGGCGATTGCGAAGTCATGCCGCCGGCTTACCGGCTGACGATTTCAGGCGTCGGCGGTGTCGGCTGTGCCCCAGATGCGAACGGCACGTTCATTCTGCGGCACCGTAGTTTCGACCCGGACTTGGAGGACCCTGATACCTGCTACTGCGAATGGGTGTCGTCGTTCGATTCGCTTCCGATCTGGCAACTGATTACGAACAGTGGCCCGTTGTGCAGTTCAGGGAGCAATTTTCGGTTGCAGTTCATCACCAGCGGATCAGAGTCCCTCGTTTATGACTCCGTCGGCTTTCCTGATCCCGAAAATGGAAACGAGTGTCTGGCAGATATCGAGCTCGCGCTCAATCTCAACCAAACAAACGTCTGCACGCCCGGACCAACGACAGTCACGCTCGAAGCACTTGAAAAGATCGGCGAGGACTGCGACGCCCTAGAAGGCGGCTGCTGCGTCTTTTTGAAATGGTTCGGGACTGGCGAGGGCTATACCACCGGCGGGACTCCCGTTGACCCTTCGACGGCCGGCTGGCGTTGGGTCAACGTCACTCAGGCTCAAGGTAACTCTCAGGGCTGCCCGGCAGCCGACGAATGCGAAGAGTGCGACTTGGCCGGCCTTCCTGATCCATCCAGCGGAGCGCAGCCCCTTTATCTCGTGACGGGCTGTGCCGCATGAAAGGAGCGCTCGTGATATTGCAATTGTAGAAAAGGAATACTGATGAACCGGTAAACCGTCTGGAGGGCCCTGATTCGCGTTTGAGTATTGTTTCTGCACTGATTTTCAAACCCAGAGAAAGGCACAACGAATGGACATTCTGACCGCTGCAATCGAAGCCCGTATCGCCAAATTCCGCGACCGCATCTCCGCCGGCTTGATCGAAAGAGGCATCGGGCTCGCCGTCGTGGCCGACACCGATTGGTTGCTCGCGACGGCGGCACGCTGCGCCAGGCTAGCCGCGGAATCGCCCGACTCACGCTTCGCCGATGCCCTGGTCCGATTCGCGATCGAGATTGTGGTGACTCCATCGCTGGTCACAGAGACCGAAGTTGGGGCATTGGTCACCGCGCTCGAGCGGCTGACGTACCCGCATTTGCTGCTGCTGCAATTTTGCGATTGTCCGCAGCGATGGCTTGCGGCGTCAGAGCAGCGGCTCAACCCGGATACTCTCTGCCGCGGGACGTTCACGAAATTCCTGCAAGCGGTCTTGCCGGGACTGCTGCAACCGCCAGAGCTGATCGGCTCGATTGAGCAGACATTGCGCTCCTGCGGCTTGCTGATCGAAGGCCAATTCAAGCAGTCGCAGGACGTCGCCGGCCTGCTGGAAAGAAAAACGTCGGAAGCCGGCAGGCTTTTGGTTGCCCTCACGTTGTCGCCGCTCACCGTCCCCGAAAAGAAGCCCACCCCGATCGGTCTGCGTCCTGATGGCACGCCGTATCCGCCGTGCGACTACCGATCAAAAGAGAGCATCGAAGCCCGGCGGGCGGAACAAGAAAAACTGCGGCAGCAAGGCGAGGCAGTTGAGCAGCGCAGACGGGCCGAGCGTGAAGAGGCCGAACGGATTGAACGCGAGCACCGCGAAGCGATCGAACGCCGGCAGGCCGAGATTCGGGCACAGTATCGCCAGTAAGGCGTGACGGGACAGACGGGCCGCTGACAAGCCGGGCGTGGCGTAGGATTCAAGGCACCTTTGGAAATGCACAATGCAGTAACCGCGTCATCATCATCATCCCTCAAGCTTCTTCTCTCTTCCCGCGACGCTGCCGCCGCTCTCGCTGTCAGTGAATCAACGTTTCGGCGGATGGTCGAGCGTGGCGAAATCCCGGTAATCCGTGTCGGGCGACTCGTCAGGTTTAGCGTCGACACCCTCCGTCGATGGATTGAAAGTCAGCAGTCGCCCGCTGTAAAAGTGCACGCGCCATCGGGCAGCCAGGATGCCCTGAATCCAGTCGGAACGGAGGCCGGATAACAATGGCGTCGATCACAACTCAGCACGGCGGCCGCCGCATCATTCAGTTCGTCGGCCGCGACCGCAAACGCCGCAGTGTCAGGCTGGGCGTTATTCCGCTTCGCAATGCGGAAACGATCTGCCGACATGTCGAAGCTCTTGCCGCGTCGCAGATCACGGGTCATGCCGTCGATGGCGAGACTGCCCGCTGGGTTGCCGATCTGTCCCCCGAGCTGAGCGAGCGGCTTGCGGCCGTTGGCCTTTTGCAACTCAGAGCGACTGCGACGCTCGGAACCTTCCTCGCCAACTGGCTTGCTGCCAGGCCGGCCGGGACGAAGCCTGCGACGCGAACCGTGTACGGGCATACGATCCGATGCCTGAAGAAGCACTTCGGCGATGATTGCCCGCTGGCGAAAATCACGCCGGCCGATGCGGTCGCGTGGTCGAACTGGCTCCGTACAAAGCCCGGCGGCTCGCTGGCCGACAACACCGCTCGCCGGCGTTGCGGCTTCGCCCGTCAGTTCTTTCGCGATGCGGTCGATGACGGGCTTATTCCCTCAAACCCGTTCGCCGATCGGCGGATCAAGACTGCTGTTCACGGTTCGGCAGCGGAGCGCAATCGATACGTAACGCTGGCGGAGACGGCTGCAATTCTGGAGTGGTGCCGTCAGCCGGAGTTGAGGGCGATTGTCGTGTTGTGTCGCCTCGCAGGTTTGCGTTGCCCCAGCGAAATTGTTCCGCTCACTTGGGAGGACGTGGCCTGGGAACGCGGCCGACTTTTCATCCGCTCGCCGAAGACTGCCCACCACGACGGCGGTGATGCCCGCGAGGTTCCGCTGTTCCCGGAAGTGCGACGCGAGCTGGAATCGCTCTGGCACTCACTGCCGGATGGGACACCGGCGGACGCGGCAGTTTTCGCCCGCGTTCAGATTGGCACAAATCTCCGGACCCAGCTCGAAAAGATCATCAGGCGGGCTGGTGTCAAAAAGCTGCCGAAGATTTTTGTGAACCTGCGGGCGTCGGCCGCGTGCGATCTGGTTGACCGCTACGGCATCCGGGCCGCCAAGGCCTGGCTGGGGCACTCCGCACAGGTCATGCTGAAGCACTACGACCGGGGAGCGAGCGAAAATGACTTCCGCCGGGCGATCGAGCCGGTCGCTGGCAATCCAGATGACGTAGCAGACGGCAGCGCGCTGCGAAAAGCGGTGCAGTCAGTACTTGTCCCGGCTTGTCCTGAGTTGTCAGAGGATTCTGGATTTGCCGAAAATCCCCGATTATCCGAGGATTTTGCGGCAAACCAGTGGTCGCTACTGGACTCGAAGAATCGTCGAATTCCCGCAGTAAGCTGCAGGAGCGCGGCGGAGGGTGCGCAAAACGTAGCGCACTTTTCGACGAAGATGGCGACCTGGCGGCGCTCTGCGAAGCGTGGCCCTCTCTCTCGGCCGACGTGCGGCGCTTGGTCTTGTTGGCGGCTGGACTGGGGGCAGTCGAACGGTAAAATGCGTTTGCCGGAACGCGGCGGCCTGATCACCGTCGCGAGTGGCTCGCGCGTGCGGTCGCATTTCTTCCGACTGTGCTGACCCGCGCGAACCGCCCCGGCTTTTAAGGTCGGAGAAAGCCGATGCGGACGGAGCTGCAGGAGCGGCGTGAACAACTGCTGGAATGCGCGAGGCGCTTCCGATCTGCGGGCCTGCGCGAGACTCGCAAACAAAAAAATCGCGCGATAACGCAGGCCGGGGCGTCGGCTGCCAAGGTCCTACGACTTGCGGTGGAAGCTGGTTTGCGACTGCCGTTCGATGACAGTGCCTTTCCGGATGATGGCTTTCCGGCTTCGCGTGGGTATGTTCGTGTGATCCGCCGGCCCGGGCTGCCTGATGACGAGGTGCCTCCGAAGGCGCTGACTCCGGAGTGCGAATGGTATGCCCTTTGGCTGCGGCTGTGTTTGTCTTTACAGCAACGCTTCCGGGCGGGCCTGCCGGCCGATCTGCCGGTGGAGAATCTCTTGTCGATCGACGTGGCGAAAGTCCCCACAGGTAGTTGGGCGGGGATTTCGGGCGATGCGGAGGATCTGGCGCAGAATTTTGCGATTGTGTGCGAGTGGCTGGCTTCGCAGGACGCAGCAAACGGGGTCCACGGTGACTGCGATGACGAGGGAGCGCCAGTAGACAGCGGACAAGCGGACAGGAAAGCGGACAAAAAAAGAATTGCCGGAAAAAAACTGCCGTCGAATACGCAAGTGTTGCAGCTGCTGCGTCTGCTGGATTTGAAAAGGAATGCGGGGCGGCAGAAAATCGAAATCGCACGGGAATTAACAGACGGAGACGATGACAGGGCCAAGACGTTGCTCCGGCAGGTGAGGCGTTTCCTGCAACCGACACAGGGCGGACAGCGGACGGCTGACAAGCGGACAGGCCAATAGACAGACGGCCGGCTGTAGTGGTAGATCGGCTCGCGTTTGAAGTTACCCACGTAACTCGGCGCGAGGCTGGTTGTTGTGTCGGAGTCGGATCTACCACTGACCGTTGGTGACGTCGCAAGGTTTCTCGGCATCGAGACGTGGCGAGTCCGCCGCGCCGTCGACGCGCTCCCCGGTGAAGCGCCGCGCGTCGGTGCCTTCCGGGTTGTTCCGCGGTCGCGTCTGCCTCTTCTCGTCGACGAACTGCGCCGGCGAGGTTGGCTACCCGAGTCCAAGCCGGAGTCCAGCCCATGCGCGTGACGCCCACACGCCTCGAAATCGTCCGGCCGCAGTCGTTGCCTCCCCTCTCGATTGGCACTCGGGATTGTGCGCGGCTCGTCGGCATTTCGGAACGCCGGCTGCTGCAGCTCGTCGCGGCTGGCCGGATCCCGCATGTGCGGATCGACCGGCGAATTGTCTTCAGGCTGGCCAGCGTCGACGCCTGGCTTGCTGCGCAGGAGCGGGGAGGTGTCGCATTCCTCTCGCGAGTCTCGAGCGCCGGGGGAGGGGCAGGCTGATGGCGCGCGCCGCCAAGATCCCCGGTCGCTTGGAAGGAGCTGCGGCTGCAGCGTACCCCGGCCGCGAGCCGTTCTTTTACAACCGCTTCGCGAAAACTGTTTTGACGTCGCACCTGGCGCAGCTCATCGGACCGATCGCCGTGTTATTGCTTCTTATTGTCGCGCAGGTCGAAGACTCGGTTCGATACTCTCGCCCGGTGACGTTCTTTGAAGGGCAGTTGCTCCCGATGCTGGGTGTGGCATCCTGGCGGGCCTTGAATCGCGCCAGGAGAGCCGCGGTCGATGCCGGGTGGCTGAACTATCGCCCCGGCGGCAAAGGTCGTCCTGGCGTGTATTGGGTCGAAATTCCGGCCAATGCCCTGGGACCGGGGAGCGCACTTCCATGCACCTGCGAAACGCAGGTGGAAAGCGCATCTTCCGACTGCGAAACGCAGCCAGAGTTTCACCTGCGTAACGCAGGTGAAAGCGCTTCCGGCTGCGCATCGACTGCACTTTCACCTGCGCCGCGCAGCGTGGGCAGCAGTCCCTCCCTCCCTGTCATACCCTCAAACCCCCCTCCTCCTTCCCGGGAGGAGGGGGTTCTTGGAGAAAGGACGGAAGGAAAAGCCTGGGGGAATGTCGAAGCCGGGTGCATCGCGTTCGGAGTCGCCGATGCGGCGGCCGCCGTCGACAAAGCGCGGCGGAACGGCTGCACAGCGCAGGATCTGGCGGAGCTACTCGAGTACGCCAGAGTGAACAGCAGCCGTTGGCAGTCGCCAGCCGGGGCCCTGCACCATCGAATGTTGAACGCGTGGCCGGGCCTGCCGGTAAACGAGGGTTGGCCGGCGGAGCGAACCGGCGAAAAGCAAAGGCGGCAGAGCGCTGCTGCGGCTGATCGGGCAGCGGACGAACGACGAGAAGCCGAACGGCGGACGCAGGCCGATGGCGAAAGGTATGCCGCGCTCGAAGCGCGGGCGGGGGCCAGCCTGGACGGTATGGCAGCATCGGATCGCGATGAGTTGGCGCGTCGGGTTCTGGGACGCAACGGCAGCGTGTGGCGTCTCTACAAACGCGACGGCGTGCCTGAGCGATCAGCACAACGGCGCGCGCTGTTGAAAGCGATCTGCGACAACTCGGAATCGGAGGCGGCCTAATGGGTGAGAGGATCGGGGTGACTGAAGCATCGCAGGCGGGCAAGGGAGTCGGTCAAGGGCGGATGACGATCGCCAGAGAGGTGGCTTTCGTTGTCGGGGTGGTTTCGTTTCTCGGGGGCGTGGCCGCGGTGTACTGGCCGGCCGCCCTAATCGTAGGGGGACTGTTGCTCGCTGCAGGTGCCGGTCATGGTCTGATGCGTGAGATTCGGCCCTCGCGCTGAAGACCAGACCGGCGCCGAAGCGGATACACCGGTTGAGCGTACAGGCGCTGTGTGGTTGGTGAGGGTATGAGGCCCATACACCGGTTGAGCATATGGGCGACTCAGACAGATGGGGGAGGGCGAAAATTTGGCGCGGTGGCGGCCCTGAACCGCGTGACCGGCTTTCGTGTTCGATCACGGGTTTTGGCCAAGGGGGGTGGGTTTTCACCTCAGCTAAGGGGAATTGGTCCGGTGGGCGACTGCATTTATTTGATAGCGTCTGACCATACGGCGACTGGTGCCGCAGCGCCGCGGGTGGACATCGGATCGGGCCGGCAGCGCTCGAAGATGGGCCTCGACCGGGTCGGCGGGACTTGTGGAGTTGCCGGAATCCGGCGTTTTGGGCCGGAATTGTGGAGTGTGGCGCGCGGTTTTCGCACCTCAGGTATGCGAACGCGAGTGACGCGGACGCGACAAAGAGCCTGAAAGTGAAACCATGAGCCTGAAGGAAATCGAAACCCGGCAAGCGAATGAAATGAAGCTGTTCGAGATCGCGAAACAAATCCGGACGCTGCTCGACGAGGCCGCGGCACTCGACCTGCCGGACAGTGACGGGGAAGAGCGGGCGATCGCCCTGGCAACCGAGTGACACTCGAACACCCCGCCGCCGGCCGATCGGGCCGGCGGCCTTCGCAGGAGAAATGAGCATGCCGGAAACACTGAAGCGCACGCGAGATTGTCTGAAGGGGCGGATCGTTCGCCGCACGCTAACGGCGCAGAATGTCGCCGAGGCGGTGGGGCCGATCGAGCACGGTTGCGAGCTGTACGGCCTGACCAAAGGTTCGTGGAGTCTGATTGATCTGATCGAGCACGTGCTGGCGGCGACGGGGCCGGCGGATGTGACGCTGTCGACCTGGACGGCTGCCAACGCGGACATTGGTTTCGCGCGGCGGCTGCTGGTGAACGGGGCGATTAAATCGTTGCGGTTCGTGGTGGACTTTTCTTTCCCGAGTCGGCAGCCGGCCTACTGTGCGGCGCTGCGCGAGGCGTTTGGAGACGACGCGATCCGGATCACGAAAAACCACGCGAAGTTCGTGTTGATCCGCAACGCGGAATGGAACGTGGTGTTGCGGACGTCGATGAACCTGAACGAAAACCGCCGCCTGGAATCGTGGGAGCTTTCCGACTGCCCGCAAATCGCCGAGTGGCTGCAAGAGGTCGTCGACGAGCTGTTTGCGGTGCAGTCGCCGGCGGAGACGTTTCGGCGCAGCCCGATCGCGCACGCGAACGCTTTCGAGTTTGCATGGGGCGACGTCGGCGGCGCCGCGGTGGCTGCTGGCGGCGTGTCCCTGGGAGGGCACGACTGACCTATCCGCCGCTTTTGCGGCCGCGGGCGATCGGGAGCCGGTCCGATCGACGCGATTGATTTTCCGGCGCAGAGGGAGAGCTGAACCATGGCAAAGGGCAGGATGACGCAGGACTTTGATGATCTGGACGAAGAGGACTTCGACGACGAGGTGACCGGTGGGGATGACGTTGACCGTGATGTCGCGGCCAGTCGTGCGATCGTCGAAGGCAGGGGGTCCGAAGGCAGGGAGTTTACCTGGCGGGACATGGCCCGGCTGGGTGAGGGTTCGCGGGACCTGCCGCGGCCGGAGTCGCGGGCGCTGAGCCCGAACGTGTTGAGCGCCGGCGGCGTGCTGCTGTCGCAGCAGGGGCCCCGCGAGATTCTGGAGGTGGCACTGCAGGAAACGAGCGTGATGCGGCGTCTGTCGCGGCGGATCGACGCGGTTGCGCACGATGAACACTTCGCCACGCTCGACGACTCCGGCGCAGACGGCTACATCGTAGCCCCGAACACCGCCGTTGATGGCACGGCCCCCGCGTTCGTCGGGAAGGCGTCGCCTGGCCGAAAGTTCGGCAGCGGAACAATCACAGCGGCGGAGGAATTGGTTGAGGACTCGCAAGACCTGGCGGTGCGGCTGCTGGCGGCGCTGGGACGTAGGGTGTCCCGCCGACAGAACCGCTCCTTCACGGTTGGCACGATTGCCGGCGATGCGGAGGGGATCGTTTACGGCTGCGCGCAGGGAAAAGTGTGTGGCAGTGCGACGGTGATCACGATCGATGATGTGATCGATTTGATTGCGTCAGTCAACTCATCTTATTCTGAGGGGGTCAACGGCGAAGTGCCCGTGCTGATGATGCACCCGCTGGTATTGGCCGTGCTGCGAAAGTTGAGGGATGCGGAGGGCGGTCTGCAGTGGGAGCTGTCGGGTTTGGGGCGTCAGGGGGTCGCGTTGAATTCGCACATGCCCTCGTCGATCACGGCGGGGACGCGGCCGATCCTGTATGGGCGGTTCGATCTGGCCTATGGCATTCGAGCGCAGCCGCCGCGGCTGGTTGGCGTAATGGAACGCTACAGAGACCGCGACCAGATGGGGTATCAAGTGTTTCAGGTCGCCGACGGCGCTGTTCTCGACAGTCAGGCGGTGAAGGCACTGGAAATGGCCGCGGCGTAGGGCCGGCGGTGGATCGGTTCTGCGGTCTCGGAACGGATGTGGCGAATGGATGCACCTGGCGAACCAAAACCGGTCTACGTTGTGCTGCCGGACGGGCTGTCGCCGCCGCCGTGGCTGCGGCCGCCCGGCTGCCGGTTGTGGCTCCGATTCGTCCCGACGTTCGTCGGCCTGGGGATCTTACGGCCGGTCGATGTGCGCATCGTGCAGGCGTATTGCTCTCAGTTTGCATCGTTGGTCGACATGCGGGTTTCAATCGAGCATCTGCGCTGCAAGCCGCCGACGAACGCGGCTGACGATCTACCGAAGCCGTTTCGAGAAATGCAACGGTTGCTGCACGGCAGTCTCCGTGCGCTCGAGGCGGAGCTGGGACCGGGTGCGGGGTGGCGGGCCTGGCTGTTCGACCTGCGGCAGACGCAACTTCGGGAGGAACTGCTGCGCCTGCTGTGATGTTTGTTCGTCGCCGGCGAGTGCCCGGCGGAGTTGTTTCTAGGGTTCTTGGGAACGGAGTTTGACAGATGAACGTTGAGGGAAATGTATTGTCGGTGGAAGAGAGCCCGAAGCTGGTTGCCTGCCAGCAAGAGCGCGAGGCCCTGCAGCGGGACAGAACGGCCATTGCCGACGAAATGGCGCGGCTGGGTGACTTCGCGTCGACCGATCCCCGGCGGTTGCGAGCCCGGGCTGACACACTGCGTGCGATCGGCCGGGAGGATGACGCCAACAGTGCGCAGGGCGTCGCCGAAACGGCGTCGCGCTGGCACGCGCTGCGGACTCGGCTCGAAATCATCGACGAGCTGCTGTCCGAAGTGGCGCAGCGGATTCTTACGGAAAACCGCAAGCGCGCCAGCCTGCTGAGCGACGAGGCATACGACGCGCATCGCGACCTGGTGAGGCAAGCCGTCGAGCTGCTCGACGCGCTGGCCGATGTGTTCAGGGCTGAACGCGCCTTGGAAAACGAGCTGCTGGCGGGCGGCGGCACGTGGGGCGGCCGGTTGGTGAACCTGGAGCACGGAGTGGTGGGCTCACCGCTCGATGTGAATTCTGGAATTACACACTGGCGCGGTGAGCTGCTGCAGTACTTGCGGTGAGCCGGACCGCGGGCCGGCCGGAGTGTATCGTACGATGCAAAATTGAAAGCCGCGCATCCGGCCGGCGACTGTCGTGGGCGTGGCGGACGTTCGAGGCGGACCATTTCGACGAAGGAGCAAATCATGCGGATCGGCGAACGCGGCAACGTTTTGGACACGGCGGGCGCCGTGGTGGCTGAGGACATGCGGCGCTATTCGCGCGCCCTGGCAAACCTGAAGGAGCGACGGCGTCGGGCCGCGTCACTGACCGGTGAGCAGCGGCGGATCGAGCTGCGATTGATCGAGCTGGAGAGCGCGGACATTACGGAGAGCGTCGACCGGCTGCGTCGTCTGGCTGCGCGGGGCGGGTTGTAGGCGCGTGCGTGGCGACGGCGTCGCCTGGTGGCGGGTTCCCAGGGTTCGAGAGAAAGGATTTGGGTGCAACATGCCGATGGCTGGCGATTTGGTGACGCGCGCGATGATGGATTCGAGCGACTTTCGGCGCGGGGCGCAGAGTGTAGCGGCCGACGTGGAGAAGCTGGGGCAAAAGGTGAACGGGGCCGGTTCCCGCATGCAAGCGGGGATCAACCAAGGAGCCTACGCGCTGCAGGACTTCGCCTCGATCATGTCTACCGGGGGAGCGAATTCGCTGCAGCGTGCGACGATGGCCGTCTCGAACAACCTGCAATTTATGATGGCCGGTCTGGGGGGCACGGGTGGGGCGGTGGCAATGGTGGGGGTGGCGATCGGTTCGATGCTGCTGCCGAAGTTGCTGGAGAGCATCGTGGGCTTTAACGATCTGTCGGAGGCCACCGCGCGATCCAATGCGGCGCTGGATGAAATGATTGAGAAGAGCGGGCGACGAATCGAGTTTAAGGCGACGCTGGGAAAGGTCGATTCGCCGGAGGACGCGAAGAAGCTGGGGGAGGACATCGACACGCGGATGGCGGTGGCTGAGGATGCCGCCACGAAGTACGACAAACAGATCGCGTTTATGCGCAAGCGCGTCGGCGAAGTGAGGAATCTTGCCGGTGAGTTTCAATCCGGCGCCTTTGGGAAAGACCCGGAGGCGGTAGTGGGGAAGATGATCCTCAGCCCAGCGCGAGCGTTGATGGCCATGACGTCGCTGAATCCGCAGATCGAGGCGATGGAAGCGCAGCTTGAGGAGCTGGTCGCGAAGCGGCGGAAGGTGGTGGGCACAATCGGCTCTCTTCGCGACGAGCGTGCGGCGTTGAAGACAACGGACAACGGGGCGGACCGCGTACAGGAACTGGCTCGAGCGCAGGAGCAAATTGAGGCACGAAACCACCGCAACGCGGCGTTAGAGCAGGCGGGGAAGGACTGGGAGGCGAAACAGCAACAGGACATCGAACGCTTCCAGAAAATGGGCCGCACGCCGTTGGACGTGCTGAAGGAAGATTCGAGCCGCCTGGGTGAGTTGTTGCGAGAAGGGGCGATCACGGGGAGCGATTTCGACAAGGCCGGGGCAGCGCTCGAAAAACAGTTTGCGCAGTCGCAGAGACGCGGCGGCGGCGGGCACACCGACAACACGGCGCTGATGGCGAACTCGGCCGAGGCCTACAGCGCCGTGCAGTCGCAGCTCCTGGCGGCGCTCGATCCGCAGAAAGAGCAGTTGAAGGTTGCGCGGGAGGCGCTGGCGACCGCCAAGCGGCAGGCGCAGGCGCTGGAGCGGGTTGAGCGCAACACGAAAGACAACGGAGTGGGGGTGTTTAACTTTTAGCCGCGCTGCCCGGGCCGCGTGGAGTTTTTCCAGCGGGTGAGGAGGTCTGATCGTGGAATCCAGGTGGGTGCGGTTTACTCCGGGCGAAGTGTGGGTTGAGCGGCGGACTGCGTATCCGCAACGGCGGGATGCGCTAACCGGCGGCGAAACCATCGTCGGCTATGGCGCGGTGTTCTACGATCCGGCGAATCCCGCGACGGAGTACGAGCTGTGGGAGGATATGCGCGAACGGATCATGCCGGGGGCGTTCGATCGCGCCTTGCGCGAGAAGCACGACGCGCGGGGGTTGTTCAACCATGACCCGTCGGCGCTGCTGGGTCGGGTGGTGGCGGGGACGATGAGGCTGTCGGTCGACAGCAAGGGGCTGCGGTACGAAATCGACAAGCCCGATACGCAGTGGGGGCGCGACGTCGCCACGTCGATCGGCCGCGGCGATCTGTCGGGCAGCAGCTTTTCGTTTATCGCGCGGCGGGTGGTGTGGCTGGAGCTGGGCGACGTGTTTATCCGGCAGGTCGAAGACGTCGACCTGTTCGACGTCGGGCCGGTGACGTATCCCGCGTACGAAGCAACGAGCGCCGGGCTGCGAGCGGCCGCCGTCGAAAGCCTGCGCCGCGAGCTGTGGGAAGCCGGAGGGGCTCGAGCCGCGCTGGCGGACTACGGGGAGTCGTTCCGCATGCGGGCCCGATTGCTGCAATTGGATGACGACGACGCGCGCTTTCGGAATTAGCGCTGCGCAAAAGAAAAACCCGCCGGCCTGGCGGCGAGCGGGCATGGTGAACGCTGGCACGTCCACCATACCGCACACGCTGGAGGCGCGGCAATGCCTGGTACGCAGGATGAAACCCCCTCGCCCGGGGAGATTGAGCGCGAATGTCGGTTGATCCGCGAAACCTGGTCGGAAGCCGAACACTGGGCGCGAGCCGGGTTCGTGGATCCGGACAGCGCCCGTCAGTGGACGCCGCCGGTTGTCGGCGATCGCGGCGGGGGCCTGGGGCGCTGCCAGCGCCGCGAAACCGGCTGAACGGCGAGGGTCTCGGCAGGTTTGAAGTGGACTGCGGCTGCCGGAGTGCCACGGCAAAGAGTGCGGGGCGGTTTGTGAGGGGTTCGGGTGGGGGGAGTTGCGGCAAAGAGCGCAGCGGGGTGTGTAGGCGGTGGAGGGCTGGGGAAGATGGCGCCTGCCGCTATTCGGCCGGCCTTTCCGATTCGGAGCGGCGCTTCTTGAACTGTTCGAACTTTTCGCGAAAAGAGAAGAGGTATTCGAGCAGGGCGGATGTGAAGTCGAGCAGGTCGCGGGCGTCGTCGGCCTTTACTGTGAAGTCGACGCCGTGGGCAGCTTCGTTCCCAGCCACGCGGAGGACGTCCGCCCATTCGAAGAGCCGCTTTTCGATCAGCTCTTTATCTCGCATCGACTTTAGCCCGGCAGACAGATTGCGGTCCTTGATGCCGTGCTCCTTGCAAATCCCTTCGACAGTCTTCCTGCACATGATGGCGGCGGCGGTGTGTGCTCGGATTCGGAAGCACGCTTCCGCCTCCGAAAAGCATGTTTGGAGCGCCGCAGGGATCGTACTGCCAAGCTTGCGCGGGGTGGGGTAAAGCAACGCCGGTGGGGTGTAGTCGTCGTCCCCTGGCCCGTATCGGTCTTCGCCTGTGACGAACGGCCCTTGACAGCTTGGGCAGGACAAAAAGCTATATCGCTCTGGTGGCTCGTCGGGTGGGTTGGAATGGTACTGATGAAGCAAAGCGGCGCTTACGTTTGCGTTGCATCGCGAGCAGTGAAGGATCATGGGCTGTTTTTTCTGGCGCCGGACTGAATGGACTTGTCTTGTTCGAGTATGGTCGCGATAGCGAGGGCGGTGCAAGTTCCGGCGTGGGATTTCGATGGGGGGAGCGTTCGCGCCGGGAGGTAAGACGCATCGTATGAAGGTGCCGATAGCTGTAGCGGCGTTGTATGATGCTGAGTCGGGTTGTCTCACGAGTGCCGAGTTGGAGGTACAGAGCCATGCCGAGAGCGTGGGAGAGTCGTTGGAAGGATCTGGGTCGTCTGGCGAGTGGCGGGCAGGGTTTGACATACCGCGTCGTTGCCAGCGACGGAACTTCGGGAGTTTTGAAGGAATTGAAGAATAACAAGGACGGGCAAGCTCGGGCCCGTATGCGACAGGAAGTTGCGAGTTTGCAGTTGCTGGCCGCGGTGAACGCGAAGGTGCCGAGGGTGCTGGAAACAAACACCGACCTGGCGAACGATCCGACGTTTCCAACGCTGTACGTCGTAACCGAGTTTGTCGATGGCGAAACGCTGGAAGCACACGTTATTCGAACCGGTGGGGTCTCGATCGACGTGGCCACTGCGATCATCGACGACATCTCTGCTGTCGTGGAGATTGCCCACAAGAATGATCTGTTGCACCGCGATTTGCACCCGCGTAACGTGATTGTCCGGGCGGTCGATCCCGCGGATGCCGTGATCATCGACTTTGGTCTCTCGTTTAACAGGGCGGACCCTGGCCCTGGCCTGACGGAGACGAGCGAGACGTTTAAAAACAGATTTCTCGACGTCCCCGCGAACGTCGTCGTCGGGGGTGATCGCAGGGACGCACGGAGCGATGTCCTCGCGCTGTGCGCGTTACTGCACTACGCGATGACTGGAATTGAACCGCGGCATTTGCATGACAACTCCGGGAAGCTGCCGCACCAGCGACCGGGTGGGACTCTTCGTGATCGGTTCGGTGGCGACGGTCGGGCTGCGGCGTTTGAGACTCTGTTCAGCCGTGGATTTGCGGTTGCGGTGGAGAATCGGTTTCAGACGGTGGAGGAGTTCCGCGAGCGTCTCCAGCGTGCCCATTCGTCGTCGGCAGCCGTGCGCGATCCGCTCGCCGTCGCTCGTGAGGGAACGGAACGACTGGACAGGCTGGACAAGAAGACGCGGCTGGCCCGGTTCGCAACGAAAGTGCAAGAGCCGCTGAACGCGCTCGCGACCTACGTCCACGAACACGAGGAGAAGTTCGGAAATTTTGCCATTTTTAATGGACCGGGAATCGGGGACGCTCTTCCTTCGCAGTTGGAGAGTTTAGGTCCGAACTTCGCGGTTGGCGTGCGCATTTTGGAACACGAACAGCACCGGTACATCTCGTATCGGTACGGTTGCCGCGGCAACCAGGTCGTCGCCTTGCGCCGCGCATATCGACACGATCCCGGAAGTGGTGTGTTCACGCCGAACGGCGAATGGAAAGAGGTCGAGTGGTTCGAAGGTGATTCGGGGCCCGCGCAGGGCGTGATGATTGAGGATCTTAAGCTTGCGCTGTGCGACACGTTTGACGAAATGATCGCCGAGGTGGAGAAGCTGAACGATGGTACTTGAGCGGCGAAGTTGACATTCGCTGGGCGCGCTGGCACACTCGCCGGTGCAAAAGCCCGCCCCGGCTTGCGGGGCACAGCAGTTGTGACATGCAAAACCAAAGTTGTAAGCGAGAATCCGTACATCGGGGTCTGAGGGGACTCCGCAAGGGCCTCCCGGCGGTCACAACCCGCCGTGCAGGGCCTCGATGTACGGGTTCTTTTTTGCGCCCGTTCTGGGTGCAGAGAGGTTGAGCACGCATGCCAACCATTCCCCGCAGTTCTCTTACCGGCCTGTTGCGCGCTGAAGGCGGTGCTGCATGGTAACGCTGGGGAATCGCATCGCACACTCGCCCGTTGAACCGCCGGCGGTTGTCGTTGATCGGGCACAAGCGGCGCCGTTGATGGTGGCTGGGGCCCTGTACTCCCTGCAGCAGCTTAAGAAACTGCTGCCGCTGAACGATCGCACCTTGGCGAAGTGGAAGGCCGCCGGCCTGGTCGTCTACAGCCCGGGTACGAAGCGATCGTTTGTTTTCGCTGATGACGTGTTCACTGTGATTCGCAAGCTGGGCGCCGAGCGCTTGGAAGGGAGGCCGCTATGAGGATTGCAGTCTGCGTTTTCCGGCGTGCCGATCGAATGTGCTACGAGGCGCAGTGGCGCGATCCGGTGACGGGACGAAAGCGAACCCGTTCGACTGGCGAAGTGACGCGGGGTTCTGCGCTGCGTGTGGCGGCCCGGATCGCCGTCGAGCTCGAAGGGACCGACGGCGAGTCGATTGAGCGTTTGACCTGGGAAGAGTTTCGACAGCGATACGAGGCCGAGGCGCTCTCTGCGCTAGCGCTGAAGAGCCAGGAGAAGGGCTGGACGGCCCTCAACCATGTCGAAAAGCACATTGGCCCGAAGTATCTGGCCGCAATGACGTCGCGGCAGGTGAGTGTGTTGCAGTCGCGGCTGCGCGCGACGGGTCTGGCGGAGTCGTCGTTGAAATCGACCCTAAGCGCCGTGCGTGCCGCGCTGAACTGGGCGGTAAGGATGAACTATCTGAAAAAGCTTCCGGCGTTCGACATGCCGAAACGCACGGCGACGATGAAGGGCCGGGCGCCGACACGTGAGGAGTTCGAGCGCATCCGTGACAAGGCTGCGGCCGTTGTCGGGATGGAGCACGTGGCCTCCTGGCACCTTCTGCTCGATGGGCTGTGGTTATCTGGACTGCGCCTGGGCGAGGCGATGGACCTGCATTGGACCGACGACAGCAGAATCTCCATCGACTTTTCTGGGCGTCGGCCGATGTTCCGTGTGCAACCTGGTGCTGAGAAAGCCGGCAAATTTCGGATGCTGCCGATCGCGCCGGAGTTTGCAATGCTGCTGGCGGCAGTCCCCGAGGATGCTCGGTACGGTTACGTTTTCGATCCGCAGTCTCCCGAGGGGCTCGAGCGGCTCTCGTCGGGCTGGGTGTCGAAGCGAATCAGTCTGATGGGCGAGCTGGCCGGCGTGAAGGTCGCCGAGCGAACCGGCCGGGATGCAGAGGGCCGGCCTCGATCGAAAGTGAAGTACGCGTCGGCGCACGATTTCCGGCGGGCGTTCGGGACCCGCTGGGCGCAGCGTGTTATGCCGGTTGTGCTCATGGAGCTGATGCGTCACGAGTCGATTCAGACCACAATGGAGTTTTATGTCAGCCGGAACGCTGCGGAGACGGCGGACGTGATTTGGAGGGCGGTAGCGGAAGGCGAGGCCGCGTTGCGCGGCGATCCTGCGGGAGGACAACAGTGAGCGCGGATGAATTCGAAGCCACGCTGCGGCGACTGCCGATCGCGATTGCACCGATCTACGTGCATGCCGCGGTGAACGATGACATCGCATTGTTTGCCGGTGACCTAGAGTTGGTTTCCGGCGAGCGCTCTTGGTCGGGCCCGGGCACGGTGGCGATGAAGTTTCTGCCGGAGCCGCGAATTGTATTTGCGATTTCGGATACGGAGCCGATCCCGCTGCAGGGGCACAAAGCACCGCTGATCAAGTGGGATGACGGAAAGCGAAGCGCGCCGGTCCGTCTGACGAGGACGCAGCACGCAATCGGCGGGCGGTGTTGCGCTTCGGGTGTTGTGCAGAGCTACAGTTTCGGAAGTGGCCCGATCTCTGCAGTGGTTGCGCACGTTGCGAATTGCACTGAGTTTATTGGTTCGGGAACTCGTCAGGCGGATGGTCTCGCGTTTAATGCGAATCGGACCGAAGTGCGGAGCGCCGATTGGCATATTGTGATCGACGGGATTGCGCATGCGGACGATTACTGGGAGACGCTGAAGCAGGCCGGCGGGTACCGGATGACGCACGTGTGTCGGATCAAGCGACTGGACGGGGCGACCTTCGGCATCGACGACGCGAAATGCATTATTGGCAACTTGGGTCGGGTGCTTTCCTTCATACGTGGCGCGTGGACGGTGCCGTTTCTTCCTACCGGTTTTGATTCGGCGGGAAACAAGACGTGGGAGTCGTGGGATAATGTGGCCCTCGATTCGTGGCGAAGTGCGCATACCTGGATGCAGCCGACATTTGTTGAAACACCGCAGCGTCTCTTCCCTGGAATGATGGAACGGCTGGGGTGCTCGGTTTGGTCGGAGCCAATGAAAATGGCGCTGGAGTGGTATATCAACGCAAATCGTCGCGGTGCGGGCGCTGCGGGCGGATTGATGTTGGCGCAAGCCGCGTTCGAATTGCTCGCGTGGACCTACCTCGTCGTCGATCGGAGGGTGCTGAGCGAACGAGCGTTTCAGCCGGGAAAACTGGGCGCGGATGATCGGATACGTTCGCTGCTGGCGCACCTGGGGGCGTCGCGGTCGGAGGTGCCGACGAACCTGAGTTGTATTCGGAGTGAGCCTGATTTTAAGAAATGGCCTGACGCTCCCCGGGCGCTCGTAGAGGTTCGAAATCTCTTGGTTCACGCGAAGCCTGACCAGAAGAAATTGCAGGCCCCGGAGCGGACGGTTATGGAGGCTTGGTTGCTTAGTATGGCGCTACTGGACGAAGCGTTTCTTCGGCTGTTCGGATTTAAGGGAAAGTTTTTAGATCGGGCGGCGTTGTACGCAGTGCGCGAAATCTGAGTGGGGCGGCCGCTTTGGCCGGCGAAGGAGTGTCGATCGTGGCGAGCTTATCGGTGTACGGTGGGGGCAAGCGGCGGTTGCAGTTCTTCGACGGGGACGGGATCCGCAAAACCGTCTACCTGGGGCGTGCGCCGCTGAAGATCGCAGAGACGGTGCGGAGTCGCGTGGAGGCGATTCTGGAAGCACGGGCACACGGCGTGAGTTTGCAACCAGAGACTGCGGCCTGGGTCGCCGAGTTGCCCGACCGCCTGGCCGGCAAGCTGGCAGACGTCGGCCTGATTCCCGCGCGCGGTCGAAAGGGCGCTGCCACGCTTGGGGCGTTCCTCAGCCAGTACATCAAGAGCCGGGTAGACGCGAAGCGGTCGACCGTCATCACGCTGCAACAGGTTCGCGCTGACCTGGTGGAACACTTCGGGGAGGCCCGGGCAGTCTCGACGATCACGCCTGGCGATGCGGACGGTTGGCGCCTGTTTCTGATCGGCAAGGGGCTGGCCGACAACACGGTGAGGCGGCGTACGAGCCGGGCCAAGCATTTCTTCCGACAAGCCGTGCGGCATCGACTCGTGAGGGAAAACCCGTTTGAGGAAATCCGCGGCACCGCGGTACGGGCGAACCGGGCGCGTGACCACTTTGTGACGCGCCAGGAGGCCGCCAGCGTGATCGACGCGGCACCGGACGCACAATGGCGGTTGATCATTGCGCTATCGCGATACGGCGGCCTGCGCTGCCCCTCCGAACACCTGGCGTTGCGGTTGGCCGACGTGGACTTCGCCGCCGGCAAAATGACTGTGCGCAGCCCGAAGACAGAGCATCGGCCGGGCAAGGAGTTTCGCGTGCTGCCGATCTTCCCCGAGCTGCGGCCGTACCTGGAGGACGTCTGTGAGCTCGCCGAGCCTGGCACGGAGTTTGTGATCACGCGGTACCGCAACGGCAATGCGAACCTGCGGACGCAATTCCTGAAGATCATCGCGCGGGCGAAGCTGAAGCCCTGGGAGAAGCTGTTTCACAACCTGCGGCTGTCCCGGCAAACGGAGCTGGCGGCTGAATTCCCACTGCACGTGGTGTGCGAGTGGCTGGGGAATTCGAAACTGGTGGCGCAAGAGCATTATCTGCGGGTGACGGACGCCGATTTTGAGGCGGCGACTTCAGGGATAGCGTCTTTAAAAGTAGCGCAAAACGTACCTCAGAAGGGAGTGAAATCGAGGCGCAGCAAGGCGCAGGGGGAACAGCCGAAACATGAAAAAACCCCGGAAAATGCGGTTTTTGCCGCAAATTCCGGGGTTGGGCGGATGGTCGCTACTGGACTCGAACCAGTGACCTCCACGATGTCAACGTGGCGCTCTAACCAACTGAGCTAAGCGACCCGGGCGAGGTAAAGCGGATCTTGCGCGGCTGCGCAAATCGGCTCGGTCGCGGGATTACCAACTTATGCGGACGCAGGCTGCCGGTCAAGCGCTGAGAGCCGCTGTTCCATCAGCCGCAGCCGCGATTCGAGCGACTCGGAATCAACCGTCGCCAGCGTCTGGCCGCCGAATCGCACGCGGTAGTACAGTTCAGTCAGTTCCTCAGGCAGGCTCGCAAGGTCGGCCGACTGCAGCGCACCGCCGAGCGCCACTTCCACCTGCCGCGCGAATTCGCGCGGCGTCTGCCCGGCGCCTGGCTCCAGCCCGCTTGCCGACATCAGGCGCACAAAGCGCTGGTAGAACCCCACGACAAATTGCGAGCCGCTGCGGCCCCCGAAGAAGCGGCGCAGCCACCCGGGGCGCCAGATGTCGGCCCCCGGCCAGCGTCGCACGAGCCGGCCGGCAGCGGCTCGCAGTAGCATCACCAGCCAGGTCGCGGCAGCCAGCAGCACCATCAGCGACAGAATTCCAGTCGCGCTCAGAATCCGCTGCGGATTATGCAGCCCGGCCGCGAAGCGGGCGGCGGAGGTCGTCCAGTCCAAAAACGCATCGCGGGCGGATGTCAGGCCTTCGGTCAGCGAACCGAGCAGCGGGTTGTAAAATGCTTCCCGCTGCCGGCTCGAGGACATGCTGACAACATAGTTCGACCACAGCGACGAAAGGTGGTCCCGCGCCGAAGTCCACAACCCGGCGTTTGCCAGGCGGTTGCGAACGTTCTCGTCACGTTCGGCCGGCGTGGCGTCGAGCACAACCCATTCGCCGTCGATCGCGGCCTCAACCCAGGCGTGCGCATGGCGCTGCATGACGTCGTAGTTCCCGGCCGACGAGTTGGGCTCTGCGCCCTTGTAGCCCGTCACGAGCCGCGAAGGGATGTCGACGGCCCGCAGCATCAATGCCAGCGCCGACGCAAAGTATTCGCAATGGCCCGACCGCCGGTTGAACAGAAAATCCTCGACCGGATCGATCACCGAATTGACGACCGTCATGTTGAGCGAATAGCTGAAAGTGCCCGAGTCCCGCAGCCAGGTCACGATCCTGCGTGCCTGGCGCATCTCGAGCGACGTGTCGGGACCGAAATTCCCTCGTTCTTCATCGGCGATCTTCCGGGCCAGCTCTCTAAGCCGTTCCAAGCCGAACTCGGGCAGTTGCAGGTACGGGTCCACCGGAACCCCCGACCTTGCTCCAGGAGGCGGGGCGGGCAGCACGGTCGACGCAGGAACGACCTTCATGTCCTCGAACGGCCGGTAGGCCACGTCACCCCCGGTGTCCGGCCATTTGGAAAGCACCTGATACTTGATGTCCTCGTGAATCTCATCGCCGGCGGTGAGGACGCCCGTCTCGTTGGTGAACACCCTCTCATTGGGCTCGATAACATTCACCCTCCAGGCCGGGCGCATCGCAAACAGCACCGGCGATTCGGGGTAGAACAGGCGAATCTCCTGGCAGACGACTCCCGGCCGCGGCTGCGCTCTCGACATCGCCATCGGGCTGATGCCCCGGTCGTTCCCCTTCCAGTTGCCCGACTGATATGTGTCGAGCACGCTGCCGCGGAACAGCGGCTCTTCGAGACCGTAATAGGCGGCGAAGTCTTCGATGCGCAGGCGTCTATCGGGCGTGCCCTCGTACAAGAGCACCTGCATCACGCGCTCGTTGCTTTCGAGGATGCGCCCCAGATGCCCCAGCCGGACCGAGGTCGAAAACCCGGTGCGCACCGAGACCGCGGTGTTCGTGCGGCCCACCAGCGACTGCCGGGCCCCGTGCTCGATGCGCGGCACGAGCAGAAACACCAGGAGGCCCAGCACCAGACCGAGCAGCGAGATGGCGGCGATTCCGCAGACAAACCGCGGCGAGACCCAGCGTCCCGGCCGATCCTGCTGAACGGCATGGCGGATCTGCGATCGCTGCGATGGCCGGAACAACGCCGCCAGAGCCGCTTCGGTGGTGACAACCGGCGTCGCCATCGCTTCCCGCGCTGGGCCTGAAACGCTTTTTCCGGGTGCGGCCGGCGAATCGAGCATGCCGAACGTTGCCGCGCCGCGGTACAGATTGAAAACGGCCATCGTCCACACAGCCAGCAGCAGATAAAAGAACAGCAGGCAGCCCCACCAGCCGGAATTGGTCAGCACCGAGCCCACCGCCACCTGCAGCATGCCCAGGGCCAGGAGCCACCAGTACTGGCGGAATCGTTTGTCCTGAAACATGACGATCCAGGTCAGGTACACCAGAAAGTGGGCGCCGGCGAGCAGTCGGGCGTCGGCGTTGGGTCCGAAGAATTCCGAAACAACCAGCCCCAGGGCCACGATCCCCATCAGGTTCGTCCACAATGTCCCGATGCGCAGGAAATGATGGCGCTCGTTGACAAGAAACGCCACGGCCGCCAGCGGGACGGTCAGCAGCGCCGGGAACGGCGACCCTTCCCCGAACGCCAGCATCACCGCCGACAGGGCCGCAAGGCCGTGCACGCTCACCTGAAATATCGTCGTCAGGGTCACTGCGTCACCGTCTGCGGCAGGTCATCGAATTCGAGATACTGCGAAACAATCGCAGGATCGGCACGCACAATGTCAAAGTCCGGGGTTTCTTCCCCCGTCTCGGCGGCCCGCTCCTGCATCGACGCGTGAACCGACTCATACGACGAGCGGGTCGTGACCAGCAGCCTCCGACACGAGGGATCCTGAAGCGCTCCCGTCGACCAGGCTGCGGACAGGTCGGGAACAGGATTCGCCTGGGCAACCGCCAGAGCCTCCATCAGGCCCTGCAACGCGCCGGCATGGCCGTCGCCGGCCAGGGTCGCTGTCGTCCGGCCACAGATAACCAGCCAGATGGGAGCCTCTTCCGCGGAGCGGGCGCTCTCGACGCACATCGTCGCCGCCAGGCTGATGGCCAGCTCGACGCGGAGCAGGTCGTCGGCACCGGGCCGGGCGGGCTGCCAGAGATCGACTGCCAGGAGCAGGCCCGGCCAGCGATGATGCTGGTACTCGCGCACCATCAGTTCGTTGCGCCGGGCCGTTGTGCGCCAATGAATCGCGCGCGTGTTGTCGCCGCCGCGGTACTCGCGCAGCCGGTCGAATTCGTCATCGAACAGACCGAGTCGGGCATGCGCCAGTTCGGCGGTGTTAGCGCCGTCGCGCTCCCGCACGTGCCACTGATGAGTCAGGCGGCCGATGCGAGGCAATACGAGCAATTGCTGGGCTTGTCCCAGCTCGAACGAGCGCTCCATCAGCCCCAGGGGGAAATTGCACGCCACGCGCACCGGCCCGAACCGAATCATGCCGCGATGCGCCGGGCGGACCGAGTAACCGGCTTCGCGGTGGCTGTGCGGGGGCACTCTCGCGAACAGCACTGCCGGATGCTGCTCTTCGGCGATCCCGACGAAGCGGTCGGTGGCCGTCACCATCCACGCCGAGAACAGCGATTTGCGATTGGTCAGTTCCAGTCGTACCATCAGGTTCTGGCCGGCGACGGCGTAATCGGGCAGAATCCGGGAAACCTGCAGGCGGTTGAGAATGAGCCGCGTGACCTGCCCGCCCAGGACGAATGGGCCCACCATCAGTCCGAACACGAGCATCAGCATGTTCGAGGCACCGATCAACGCCCCCAGACAGAGCACCAGCAGCATGGCAATGTAGACCAGCGCCTCGCGGTGAAAGTGCACGCGATAGCGCCGGCCTCCCTGCCACACCCAGCCTTCCATCCACGACCACAGCGCCCCGCCAACTTTTCGCAGGCCCCAGCCCATGAGCAGCAGCCCCGCGCCGAGCAATATCGGCGCAGTGAACTGCTGCGGACCGCTGCCCGTGCGGGGCTCGACCAGCGAGAGCCACGCGAGGAACGCACCCGTCCCGAGAGCGGCAAGTTCCGTCCAGCCACCCAGCCGCAGCGCCTTACGATTCAATGCAGGCACAGGCATGGTCCACGAACTGTTTCAGCTTTTCCGCGGGATACAGACAGGCGGCATATTCCCGGTTTTGCAGCACGGCATTCGCCGCCAGTTGACCTCGCACGAGCGACAATTCGTGCTCCAGGCGCTGGCGCTCCGGACCCGTGAACTCCGCCAGCTCTCGATTGATCTCGTGCAGCCGGCGAAAGCGATCATACCCCGCTGTCGACCCGCCGCTCCAGCCATGACCCCGGTGTGCGTCGCCCGCATGCTGCTGTGCCACGAGCCTCTGCTTTTCTTCGAGAGCGGCGAGCCAGGGCGCTCCCGGCGCCTTCGGCAGGTGACGGTCGGAATGGTATTCGAGCTCGCGAATCTGGCCCCGCAGACGAATCTCGTCTGACCGATCGACCGGGAGAGGTTCGATCGGCAGCAAAGCGGTCCCCGACAGCATCAGATACGCGGGAGGAGAAATACAGAAGAACCGCGTGATCAGCCGATCGGTCAGTTCGTCATACTTCGCGCCCCCCAGGCCGTGGATGAACAGATCGGCGAGGAACAGTCGCGAAAACAAGGTCGTGGTCAGGGCGCGTGTGCGAAGCCTGAGCCCCCGTTCGTCGAGCTTCTTCAGGGCCTCCACGGCACAGCAGGCGTCCTGCTTCGGCGAGAGCGGCAGCACCGCAAAGACGTCGCGGCCATCCGACAGATGCACCTCGCGCTCAAACTGACGCGCATAGACCCGGCCCCGCCTGCGATCCCCCTGGCGCCAGATCCAGAACGGCGCTTCGAGCCAGCCGTTCGCTTCGCGCAGATCCGAAACCGGATGCGTCCGGCTGCGCAGATGATACACCCGCCGGTATTCGCGCAGCACCGTATTATAGATCGAATGAAAGCGCGGCAGGTGGGCCAGCAGATGCGACGCAAACCACAGGAACGGCTCGAGACGGCACAACCGGCTGAGCGGCAGCTCGAGATTCCCGGCGCCCCAGTCTCTTTCGAAAGAGTGCCGCGCCGCCGAGAGACAGTCCACCAGCGAGGCCCCGTTTCGCGCCGCGCGCACGGCGGCCGGCCAATAGTCGTTCAGAACCGGAGTGAAGTCCCAGCCGGCCAGCAGCCGGCCCGCCCGCTCCGGAAACGTCTCAAACAGGTCCAGGTCGATGACGGCGGCCTCTTCCCACGGCTGAATGTCCCGTGGAGCATCGAATGGCACCGATTCGAACCGCGGCCTCTCGCGCGGCCCCGTCGGGACCCGGATGGCGGTCGAGGACAGCGCGTCGTTATCGACGATCAGGTTCAGCCCGGTGCCGCCAGCAACGCCTGCCAGCCGATCGGTGACGAAGTTCTTGATCCACACGCCGGGATGTACCAGTGCCGGCTGATGGCCGCAGACCACGAGCTTCGCCACATCCGGCGAATCCGGCGTCTCGAAAGCGAGGTTGCCAACGCCTGAACAGCCACAGCGTTCCAGCAATTCGCGCGTGTATCGGCCGGCGGCCGCCAGCGCTTCACGGCGACTCCATTCCCGCAGGGCCGGGAGACTTCTGCCCTGAATGGCGACCGTTGAAGCGAACAGACCATCGAGATTGCGCTGCATGACAGCGGGCGCCTCGCCGAGCGGCGGGTCAGCCAGCACCGAACCGTCGCGTGCCGGAGCGCGCAGGTGAGTTCGCTGCCAGGGGCGCTCGAGCGCGCCGCAGGGTTCCAGCGTGCAGCCAGCAGTGGTCATGAATCAACGTGCCCTCGGAGCAGGATATCCGCCCTGATGGATTTGGCGAAACCCCCATCATACCGAATCGGCAAGGCGTTCGGCAGGGTTTTGAGGAGGCGCGAGCTGCGGAAACGGCCCGGATTTTGCCAGTTCGCGGTCGAGCACGTCGTGGTAATGCGCCAGCCGGACTCGGGCGTCGTCCAGTGACCCGCCGAACGAGCGCTTTTCGTCGAGGTAGATCAAAGGCACCGGAAACTCGACGATCCGCAGATGGGCAGCGACCGCCTGCACCCAGACCTGCAGAGGCATGGCATACCCGAGCTCGGTGATATCGAACGCTTTCAGCGCGCTGACGCGATAGGCCTTAAAACCGCAAAAGCCGTCGGTCAGCGCCAGGCCCAGCTCGGCATTCACCCGTTCGGTGATGACGGAGTTAATGCGTCTGCGGTCAGCCGGCGGGACACTGTCATCGGGGTTGTGACGGAGGTAACGGCTCCCGGAAACGATGTCGACATCGGGGGTCAGCGCGGCAACCAGCTCGGGAATCAGCCTCGGCTCGTGCTGGCCGTCGCAATCGATCGTCACCAGCACGTTGTATCCTTCGTGCTGTGCGTAATCGAAGGCGCTCCTCAGGGCCGCGCCATAACCCTCATTTCGCGCATGTGTCACCACCCGAACATCCGGAAATCGAGCCAGCTCCTGCTCCGTGCCGTCGAGCGAGCCATCGTTCACCACGAGAATCTCGCGGCTGTAGATGCGCACGTGTTCCAGAACTTGCGCGATGTGGCCCTGTTCGTTGTAGACCGGCAGTGCAGTCAGGAATTCGCGAAGCATAGGTGGACCCACAGTCTCGGCGACGCCGCTGAAATCCGGCACGCCTCATTGTAGGCGCGCCGCCGGGCCGGGTGAAGGAGTTGCCGTGGACCGCGCGGCGGGCCAGGAACGGCGATCGCAGTCTGCGCCTGAACCGCAAAGGAGTTGCGCCGTTTTCGGATGCCACGCGGCGTCGATCACGGCGAGCGCTGGTTCAGCTCGATAATCGGAAACTCGCCGATCTGCGGCACGGCCCAGGTGCCTTCTGAAAACCGCGGCGGATTGACGACGATGGCGGCGGGAGGCTTGCCCAGTCGCATCGTCATCGCCAGTTGCGCCTGCGGCCAGTCGAGGTCGATCTGCGCCGGAAGAACGCCGCCGGATTGTTTGTCGCGGAAGTGCCCGCTGAGACGGGCGCGGGCAATCAACTGGCGATTTTCGTCGAACAGCGCGTGCTCGAGGATCAGGCCGTGGCACAGATCGACCATAATGACCTTGCGCACCGGATCGCCTTCGGGAGAGAACGTATCCGACACCAGCCGGGCTGTGCGCGAGCCAGCGGGGCCCGGTTCGAGTGCGACGCTGGCCGGATCGACCGGCACGACGCCCAGGGCCTGCATGATCCAATCCGGATCGAACGGAATGGGGAAGCGGCTCCTCTCGACCGATTCGCCGTCGTGATAGGCCACCGCCACGCACTTCTCTTCGGCCCGCCGGTTCCAGACCCAGAAGCGATCTTCGTTCGAACCGATATCGACCTCGGGCGGTCCGAATGTCGAATCGACCCGCAGGCGAAAGTTTCGCGGGGCCTCGACGACGAGGCTGGCATTGGCGGAAAACGGCGTGCCCCGGCTGGAGATGCTGACATGGTCGGCGCGCCAGGCGTGGACCCTGGCGGTGTTGGCATTCAGAAACTCGACGACTTCGGCGGCCGTCGAATCCGCCGGCAGCGCGCAGGGCACGCGCGGTCCGAAGGGATCGCGCTGTGCGAAATAGTTCCGCAGCCCCATACAGCCCGTGCACAGGCTGAACGCGGATGCGATCAGCATCGCGATCAATAGTCGCTGGATTCGAAACATTCAGGAACCGACAGGACGACGATGCGAGACGCGTCAGTGATCAGAAGTGAATCCAATCTTCGTTCAGCCGCGAGGAGCGGCCGAGTGCGGGGGTGTATGCAGGCATCACGAGTCCGAAATCGACGATTGATCGAGGCCCAATGCGGGAGTTACGACGACGGGAGCATCCCATTCCGAAGCGAGGTACACATTGAGGTCGCGCTGCCATTTCTGGATCTCGGCATCGTCAGGCTGCAGGTCGCGAACCTCCCAGGCCCCTTCTCCCTGGCTGCCGGCCAGTTGCAGGTATTCTTCCCGGCCGTCGGGGTGCGAGCCTTCGAGCCGCAATCGCCTTTTTTTGATGAGCAGCAGCGCCAGGATGTACCGCAGGCCTTCCCGCTCGGGCTGGCCCTGTTCGGAAAGTTGCTCGAAACAACTCATCAAAGCGTTGGTGTCGAGCCGTTCGCGGCGCGTTTCGGCAGGTCGCGGAACAACGCACTTCCAGACGCCGATCGACCCGGCCGGAGGACCGGCCCAGCCCTGTTCGCAATAGTCCAGGCGGTGCACATCGCCGTTCTCTTCAACCAGGGCAGAAAAACACACTTCGCCCGGCACGAGGTCGCGCCCGGTCGCCGCGCATTTCTTACCGATGGGGCGGAATTGGTAATCCATAGAAAGGGGGCGGATCGTATCGCAAGGCCTTCGGTCGCACAAGGCGATGTTGCCGTTGCAGCGAATGGACTTGCGGCATACCATCCCAGCGCGCAGGGGACGGTTGTCGCATTCCAGGACGAGGGATCGGAAATGGGTTGGGGCACGTCAGGCCATCGTCGAATCCGCTTTGACGGACCGCATGCCGCGGGCGAGGCAGCGGGCGATGATGATACGCTTCCCGCACTGACCGAATTCCCCGCAGGAGTCTCCGCGCGGCTCCTTGCCGCCATTGAGCGGACCCGCGACTGGCTGCTGGAACAACAGGCTCCCGAAGGCTACTGGGTTGGCGAGCTCGAGGGGGATTCGATTCTCGAGTCGGAATATGTCCTGTTGCTGGCATTTCTCGGTCAGGGGCAATCCGAAACCGCCCGGCGTTGCGGCAACTACATCCTGCAGCAGCAGCTTTCGACGGGGGGCTGGGCGATCTTTCCGGGCGGGCCGCTCGACGTCAGTGCGTCAGTCAAGGCATATTGGGCGCTCAAGATCACCGGCCACTCGCCTGACGGCGAGCCTATGGCGCGCGCCCGCGAGGCGATTCGGGCAGCCGGCGGCGCCGAAGAGGTCAACAGTTTTACGCGCTACTATCTGGCGCTGCTGGGGGCCATCTCGTATGACCAGTGTCCCGCAGTGCCCCCCGAGATCATCCTGCTGCCGACCTGGTGCCCGTTCAATATTCACGAGATGTCGGCGTGGTCGCGGACGATTCTCATCCCGCTGAGCCTGTTGTGGGCGTTTCGCCCGCAGCACCGGCTGCCGACCGAACACGGGATTCGCGAGCTGTTCCTGAAAACGCCGGAACAACTCCCCGTCTCGATGGGCCCGCGGACGGTTGTCGATGCGCTTAAGCGCAAGACCTGGATCGACTGGGACCAGCTCTTCCGCCGGGTCGACCTGTGGATCAAACGGCTCGAGCGCTGGCGGCTGATGCCGCTCCGCCGTCGGGCCATTCGCAAGGCCGCCTCCTGGATGCTCACCCGCTTTGACGAAAGCGACGGGCTGGGGGCGATCTTTCCGCCGATCATCTGGAGCGTGGTGGCGCTCAAATGCCTGGGCTACGCCGATGACGCGCCCGAGGTGCTCGCGGCCCTGCGCGAGCTCGAGCGGCTGTCGATCAGAGAAGGCGAGGCCATTCGGCTGCAGCCCTGCAAATCACCCGTGTGGGATACCGCGATCGCCGCCATCGCGCTGCGGGACGCGGGCGTCGCCGCCGATTCGCCGATCCTCAAGCGGGCCATGGACTGGCTGCTGGCCAAAGAAGTCCGTCGCCCAGGCGACTGGACGGTCCGCAGCCGCAACAAGTCGCCCGGCGGCTGGTTTTTTGAATTCAACAATGCGTTTTATCCCGACGTCGACGACACCGCGATGGTGCTGATCGCCTTGGCGCGGTGCCTGCCCGAAGACGACGCGGCCCGCCCGCAGATCGACTTTGCGATCGGGGGTGCGAGGCGCTTCGACGTGACGGCCGTGGTAGCTGAACGCGACGTTTCCACCGAAGCGGCAATCCGCGAGGTCGAGGGCCTGGGCCCGTTACTCGCCGCCATTTCGCGCGGGGCCCAGTGGATTGTCGGGATGCAGAATCGCGACGGCGGCTGGGGGGCGTTCGATTGCGACAACACGCGCGAAGTATTCACCCGCGTGCCGTTCGCCGACCACAATGCCATGATCGACCCCAGCACGGCCGATCTGACGGCCCGCGTGCTGGAAATGTTCGGCCACCTGGGAATGACCCCCGAGCATCCTATCGCCAGGCGCGCCATCGACTTCCTGTGGCAGGAGCAGGAAAAGGACTACTGCTGGTTCGGTCGTTGGGGTGTGAATTACATCTACGGCACCTGGCAGACTCTGGTGGGCCTGGCCGCCATCGGCGTGGCCCCCAGCGACGCGCGCATCCGCCGCGCGGTCGCCTGGCTGAAGATGCATCAGTATGACAGCGGCGGCTGGGGCGAGTCTCCCCGCTCGTACGAAGAGCCGCGCACGCGCGGCCAGGGGACGCCAACCCCGTCGCAGACGGCCTGGGCGATTCTGGGTTTGTGCGCGGCGGGGGAGTCGCAGTCGGCCGCGGTTGAAGCGGGCGTGCAGTACCTGCTTGATACGCAGAAGGACGACGGCACCTGGGACGAGGACGAGTGGACGGGGACCGGCTTTCCGAAGGTGTTTTATCTGCGGTATCACCTGTACCGCGTCTCATTCCCGCTCATGGCGCTGGCCCGCGTCGCCCGCTCGCGCAGCGCCCGCCAGCACGCCAGCGGTGAATGGAAAGTGGAAAGCGCGGATTAGTTCTGCAGACGTTCGCAATGGATTGCAACGACTCGCCGCCGCGCTATCGCCCCGCTGCCGACATTCGCCGGCACTGGGCCGTATTTGCCGGACTGGTCGTCGGGCTGGCGATCTGGTGTCTGGTCGACGTCTCGCGGCGCGCGGCCATCGATCCGGCGAAACCCTGGCTGCACATGACCGACCTGACGGTCTACACCGAAGCCGGCGCCGCATTTTTCGACGGCCGCGAACCTTACGAGGTCTCAAATATCCGCGGCTGGAAGTATCTGTATCCGCCGCTGTTCGCGCTCCTGATGGCGCCGCTGCATCACGTTTCGCCGCCGCTGCAGGCTGCCGTCTGGTTCGGGTTGTCTGCGCTGATGGGCATCGGGTGCTACTTCGAATGTCGGCGCATTTTCGATGCGGCGCTTCAGTCGCACTCCCCGCGCGAGACGACGAATCCAGACGCTCCCTCACGCGCTTCGCGTGCCGCAGCTTACCTCTTCGCCTCCGCACTCGCCGCGACAGCATTCCCCGCGCTCAACTGCCTCCAGCGTGGCCAGATGGGCGTGGCACTCCTGTATTTTCTGCTGCTGGGATTTCGCCTGACGCTCCTGGGCCGGTCCGGCTGGCAATGGTTGCTCGGCGGCGCAACCCTCGCGCTGCCAGTCGCGCTGAAGCTCACCCCCGCGCTCCCTGCGGTGGTCGTCGCGGCGGTTCTGATTCTGAGAGCGCTGCTGCCGGAGCGCTTTCAGAATCGAGAGCGCGAGCACCCGCGCTCTATTGCCTGGCCGCAGTTCGCCTGCTGCTCGCTCGGCCTCGCGGCAGGCTGTGTGTTGTTTTTCCTGTTGATCCCCGCTGCCCTGATCGGCTGGCGCGCCAATCTGACCCACCTGCGCACGTGGCACGAGAAAGTGGCTTCCCGTTTCGATGACGTGCGCGGCATCGACTTCGGCGAAAATGTGACCTCGCTGCGCAACCAGAGCCTGCAGAACGCGGCCTTCCGAGCCGGAAACTGGACCGCCTGCCAGTTCTTTCGCGGCCCCGATGACCGAAATTTCGATCCCACACAGGGCGCCATGCCGATGGACTCAACGCTGGCCTCACAAATGGTGCTGGGCGGGCGGGCGCTGGCCCTGCTGGCTCTGGGTGTCGTCATCCTGTTCGCTGCCGCGCGACGCGATCTGCTGATGGTCGCCAGTGCCTTTGGTCTGGCGTGCGTGGCAACGCTGGTCGTCTCGCCGGTATCACGTGGGCACTACTTCGTGTTCTGGGTGCCCGCTGTGGTGTCGGTCCCGCTGTGGCTGTTGCATTGCGGGCGGGTCCGCATGGCGCACACGATTGCCGCTGTCCCGGCCCTGTTGACGATTGCGCACTATGCCGCGCTCGAACACACCGGCCGCGTCGGACTTCTGGGACTGGGAATGACCGCCTGGTATTTCGCCGCATGCGCGCTGATCTGCTGCTATGCCCCCGAGGCGTGCGTGAACAGCATGGCGCTCCCCGAAGCGCCGGCCGCCACAAGGCCGCGCAGAGCCGCCTGACCACTGGGCGCGAACGAGAACGCCTGGATTTTTCACGTTCTCCCGACCGGAAAGCGGCCGGTGGCACCCAAAAATCATGCCGTGACAAAGCACTAGAATTCGACGGCCAGCTCGCCGCCGGCGCGCGTACCCAGAGCGCGCCACGTCGTCTGGCTGATGCTGCTGCTCACGCTGCGCACCGAACCGTCCATCATCAGCACGTGCACCATGCCCGCATGGTAGCTGCGCGCAGTGACCGCCGCGTAGGTGGGCAGCGTGATCGACTCTCCGTCTCGCATCGAAGTGAAATCGATGTCGTACGCCACCCCGCCGCTGGTGTAGGGAACATTCGTATTGGGAGGAAACGTCGTTGTGAAGCCGCACTCATGCACGTCTCCCTCGACCCATTCGGTGTGTCCGTTGGTGTCGAACGTGCCGCCGAAATAAGCGGCCAGCGCCGCCGGGTCTGCCGGCGGCGGCACGCCGCGAGTGTTGGGGTTCATCGTGTCCCACAGGTTGGGGGCATAGCACTTGGTTTCAGAGGCCGCCAGCGTGTAGGCCAGACCATCCATGAAGTCCGAAGGTTTCATGCCTCTGTTCGGAGAGAACGCGCCGTCGCCCCCCGCGCCCGTCGCGGGATCGAAAATAAACCACGTCCCTTCGCAGAAGGTGTAGTTGAGCGGGTAGTGCGTGAGTGTGGCGGTCGTCCGCGCGCGGTCGTTCTGCTCGCTGGGGCACAGATAGATGGGAACACGCGTCTTGCACACGACGGGGTTCGAAGTGAATTCGGAACTGACCGTCCAGTCGATCAGGTTGTGCAGGTTCGATTGTTCGATGTAGGGCAGCAATCGCGCCTGGGCCGACCAGGGTTCCGATGTTCGCCCGGCCGGCAGGACCGAAACGGGCGGGAACATCAGCACCGCTTCCATATAGTTGTGCAGCGCCAGGCCGATCTGCTTGAGGTTGTTTTTGCACTGCGTGCGCCGCGAGGCCTCGCGCGCCTGCTGCACCGCGGGCAAGAGCAGCGCGATGAGCACCCCGATGATGGCGATGACCACCAGCAGTTCGATCAATGTGAAGCCCCGACGACGCAGAACGGAAGCCCGGTTTTGCAACATAAACCTTCCTTTCAGAAGGGGGTTGCGTCGGTCCTGTCGATGCCCCGCTGCTGTCTCTTTACCGCCGCCCCCCTGACAGGTCAAGCGCGCGGCTCTGCACACACTGCCCCGGCCGCTCCGTAGCGGCCGGGGGAGTGCAGCTCGCGGGACCACATCCTATGTAGCGGAATTCGCCAGAATTCCGAGGTTCTCCAGGCTCGATCGGAAGTCTGGGCGACTTCCGCTACGACTTTGAAGACACGTTTTCAGTTCGCGAAGATCCCCGTCCCGTACCAGCCGCCGCCGGGGCCGCGCACCATGTCGTAGCCGAAGATGCGTGCCGGTGTGCTCATGATCGACCAGTGCGACGGCGACCAGTACCACTGGTCGACCAGCTCAATCGCCGCGTCGACCAGGGACGGATTACCCGACATCGCGGCCACTTCCGAGGCCGAGCGGCCGGTGTTCGCAGCGACCTGGCCGTAGCGCGTCCCCCAGTCGTGGTGGCCGACCGAGCCATAGACCGCCATCAGCCGCGATCCCTCGCGTGCCTGTTTGCACAGATAGCCATGGCAGTGACCGTCGGTCGTGCTGATGGGCGCGGCCGGATGCAGCCGCACCGCGTAAATCAGCGCACGCTGCGTGACCGTTCCGGCGGGCAAGCCCAGTACGATCTTCGTCCCGCGCACGGTGTAATGCTTGCCCGGGCTGAACGGATGCGCCGAGACCAGCATCCCATACAGTTCCGAATCGGGGTCGGTCAGATCGATCATGGCGATCCCCTGCCGGTTGTACATGTACCGGAATGCCTCGTGGCTCAGGAGCGTCAGGCCCGGCCTCTCGGGCGGCCGGAAGGGGCGCGGCGCATCGAGCGGCAGCACGACGCGCACGATGTCCCCGAGCGCGTCGTGCAGGTCGGCGTGACTGAGCACCTCGCGTTCGTAAATGTCCGCCAGACGCGGTTCATGGTCGTTGCGGAAGAGCAACAGCAGCATCTTCCGTTCGGCCCGGGCCTGGCGATAGGCGTCGGAATAGTCGACGTGCCAGTCGTGCTCGCCGATGCGGCGGTACGAAACGGGCAGTGGAACCGTGGGGGGCCGCGATACATCGGGCGCCAGTAATTCCGGCGCGTCGACCGCCAGATCCGTCGCGTCTTCGTCGGCCCTCGCTAGCCCTGCGCTCAAAAGCGTGCAGAATGCGAGCGCAGTCAGCGTGTGCTTCCTCATGGCTGAATCTCCTGTTCGCTGGTTTTTCACGTTGAAGTCCGCCGGAATGTAATCCTTCGGCAGTCGATCATGACTGCCACATCCCGGTGCTCACGTTGAGCCCTTTCCCAGCCTGTAGCGATCCAGCCTGAATGAACCTCCACAGCAGACCCACACTTGCGACTCACCCCGGACCCGGTGGGGCGAATCCATCACGGATGGGATCAACCATCCGGTTTCACGGCATTCGACGGATCGGCCGCTTCCAGCAGGCTCGACCGTCGATAAGCGGGAGGCAGACCTCCCAGGTTGCGATGTGCGATCAACTCGGCGACGATGCTCACGGCAATTTCCGGCACCGTCTGCGACCCGATGTCAAATCCTAATGGCGCGTAGACCCGCGCCAGCGCTTCTCGCGAAACCCCTTCCGCGAGCAGATCTTCGAAGATCAAGCGAATCTTGCGCCGGCTCCCGATCAGTCCCACATACGCGGCCGGCGTCTCCGCCAGGTGATACAAAGCCTCTTCATCGTGGTTATGACCACGGGTGACGATCAGACAGTATGTGTTTCGGTCGATTTCCAGCCCCGAGAGGGCCGTGTCGACCGGGCCGACGATCAGCCGCTGCGCCTGCGGGAACCGCTGGCTGTTGCAGTATTCCTCGCGGTCGTCGACGACCCAGACGTCGAAATCGACGTCGGCGGCCAGTTGGGCCACCTTCTGCCCCACGTGCCCTGCTCCGACGACGATCAATCGGCACCGTTGCAGGACAGGCAGATACGAAATCCCCTGATCGACATACGGCCGCGGCCGCGCGAGGACCGGGCGCAGGTGCCCGGTCGCGCTGGCCGGCAGCTCGCCTGCCGCCCGCGACGCCACGACGCGGCCATCGACATCGAACAAAAACCGATCGCCGGCGAGCCCACCCCCCGCCTTTTCGGTGTCGAGAACGACCGCCTCGGTGCACGCCGCTCCGACCGACAACAGGTCCCGCAGCCGCTCGAAGTACGACAGGTGAGCCCCCGGCCGGACCGGGTCGACCAGCATCGTCATCCGGCCGCCGCAGATCAGGCCGTCGTCCCAGCCGTAGTTGTCGTCGAGATGGAACGTCAAAAGCTCGGTCTGTCCCTGGTCGAGCAGCCACAGCGCCTTGCGTTTGACCTCGGCCTCGACGCAGCCGCCCCCCAGCGTGCCGCACTGCGACCCGTCGGGAAACACCAGCATCGTCGCCCCCGCTTTCTGCGGGGTCGAGCCGCGCGTCTCGACCAGGGCCGTGTAGGCCACCGGCTGCGACGCCCGGATCGCGCGATCGAGGTTTTCGAGAATCTTACGCATTTTACGGAACCGTTAATCTCAGCCCGAACCTTGTCGGCCGGTTGGGTCAGCATCGTAGCGGTCGCCAGTTCGATTGCCAACCTTCTGGCGGCCGCAAACAGGCCTCTGGACGGAAGTCGCTAATATCAAGCAGGTTAGACAAGCGAAGCGCGTGCCGAAATGCGCCGCATCATCAAGAGACCACTCCAAATCGACGCCGCCGCGATGCTGATCTGCGTGCGCTCAAGCTGCGCGTGAGTGATTCGAAATGGTCGCGCCCTCGGCGCGCAAGAGAACGCGAAGAGGCAAGCCCCGACGTTCGACTCTACGCTCTTCGACTCGGTCACTGCGACTTTGTGACTCTGCGACTCTGTAACGACCTTTGCCGTGCTTGCCTCTTCGCCGCCCGCACACGGCGCTTCGCTCCCCATCGCGCCGTTCACCGCCCCCCCTCGATCGGCGCCCGCTCCGCCCGTTCTCCCGCGCCGATCGTCCAATCCACCACTTCATACGGCGAAACCGCGACCGGCTCCCCCTCCTTCAGATTCGGGTCCCACTGCGACGCTTCGACCATCCGGGCGTACAAGGTCTGCCCGCCGTACGGTGAGCGTACGACCCGATACAGCTCCAGCCACAGACGTTCGCGATGCGGGCCGGCCGTCAGATCGCAGGCGAAACGGTACGGCACAGCCGGGTCGCGACGGGCGAACCGCCGCCAGAACGTCCGGACCGACTGGCGGAGCTTCCGGTCCGCCTCGCGACTCTCGCGGGAGCGAGGTTCCTCCTCGCCGCGCTCGCCAAGGAACGTGTACGCCGCGGAAGCAGGCCGCTTCGGCCGTCCCGAGGCCAGGTCGCTTCTGAGCGTGTCGGAATTGAGCGCGACCCATCCCTGGTTTTCGAAATAGACGATCGAGCAGTCATCGGAAGCGAGGGTCGCCGCCAGCCGCGCCGACTGCCACGGGCGCGTCGTCCCCGGCTTTTCAGGCGGGGCCGCCAGTTCGACGACCCTCAGCCACCCGCGATGCGCCGCCAGCCGGCCTTGCCGGTCGTCGTCGAGCTCCGACGCCGCCGCGGCCAGCGACTTCTCGTCGGTGTAAGGCTCGCCCGAGAGCGTCACCAGCAGCCTGCCGGTCTCGTGCCGTACCAGCCACCCGCGCGCTCTCGCCGCGGCGGCGCCTTCCGTAGCGCTCTGCGTGTCGACCGTTGCGGTCGGACCCAGAACCTCGCGGGCCGTCTTGAGAAGCGTCTCCGTCGACAGCTCCGGAGCGCCGCGAAACATCAGCACGATGGCATTGGAAGCGATGCCGACCGGGAAGTGCGGCGGCACGGCCTCACGCAGCCGCAGAAACGCCGGGCCGCGCATCACGTTGCCGAGGTCGCTGTCGCGATACAGCCACGCGATCGCGCTCTCGTCCTGCGGCCGATCGGCCGCTATCGCCAGCAGCTCGTCGACTTTCTGCTCGTGCGCCAGAACGATTGCCAGCAGATTCCGCTGACCTTCTTCGGCCTGTGCGGCGGCAAACCGCCGAGCTTCATCGACGCGCCCCAGATGCAGCAGGCTGCGCACGTACGTCTCGCGAATGTCCCCCACGATCCAGAACGAGTGGAAGTCGTCGTCGAACTGCAGCGGCCACGGCGTCAGCGCGCGGACCACTTTCTCGTAGTCCGACCGGTACCAGGCCAGCGCAACTTCCCATCGCGACAGCCGCGGGTCCCCCGGCTTCAGGCGGCCCTGCTGGTCGATGAGCGACTGGACCGCGTCCAGCTTCTCGGCAGCGATCAGCTGCTGCACCAGATTGTTCAACGTGCGATCGTCGCTGTCCAGCACGGGCAGAGCCGAACCCACCTGGCCCGCTTCCGCGCACAGCGCGATCAGCAGCCACTTCCACTGGTACTGGTCCATGTCGTCCAGAGCGGCGCGCTCCATCGCCGGCAGCAGAACTTCGATCGCCTCGGCAGCGCGGCCCTCTCTCTGGAACTGCTTCGCGCGGGCCCAGGCCAGCCACGGGTCGTCGGGAAACGCCCGGGCATGGGCCTCGATCACTTCAGCCAGCGCCCTCTGCCGCGACCCGCTCGAGAGCGTTTCGACGAGCGTGCGAAACGTGCGCTCGGCCGGTGGGATCTGCTGATACGCCTCCAGAGCCCGGCCCATCTGGGCCAGGCACCGCACGCGCGAATCGCGATACGACTCGGCCATGTCTTCGTCGAGCCGGGCGGCCTCTTCGAAAGCCTCGGCCGCGGCGGCGTAGTTCCCCTCATCCTCGAATAGCGCGGCGGCCGCAGCCGGGATGCCGGGGTCGTCGGGATCGCGCTCGCGATGCGCCGCCAGCAGAGCGCGCAGTTGGTCGGGTGCGATCGACACCTCGCCGTCTTCGAAGCCCGACGTCAGATACTCAAAGGCGGCCCGCGGATCGGGCGCCTGCGCGTAGCCGGCCAGCACGTCTCCTGTGTGCACGTGCGCATCGAGAAAGCGCTCCTCGGCGCGGTCTTTGCGATCCTCGTCGGTCTCGATCGCCAGGACCTGCCGATAGAGTTCCGCCGCCTGTTCGTAGTTTTCCTGCCGTTCCTCCGCGAGGCCGCGCAGGTACAGCGTGGCCGGCGACCCGGCGGCTGTCGCCTCGCCCACCGCGATCAGTTCGGCACACAGGGGCGCGCTGACATTGAAGGTCCTTTCGAGCAGAGTGATCGCGGTCTCGACCGGTTGTTTCGTCGCCAGCAAAAGCGGCCTCAGCCGGCCGACGTCGTCGTCATCGAGCAGTCGGACGAAAGACTGCAAAGCCTCGGCATTGTCAGGCGAATCGCGGAGCAGATGTTCCCACGCGTCGAGGGCACGATCGTACATGTCGAGATGGGTGTACGTTTCGGCGCGCAGACGGACGGTGACCGGACCATTGCCGCTGACCAGCGCGTGCTGATCCAGCAGGTCGAGCGTCTCCCGATACCGCCCCAGGCGCTGCAAAGCCAGGATGCGGACTTCCAGCGCTCCCGAGACCGTTTCGGCCTGCGGAATGCGCGCCACGCACTTCAGGGCGTCGCGCGGCCGCTGGAGGTTCAGCCACGCGAAGCCGATCCGCACGAGCTGGGTATCGGCCACCTCCATGATCAGCGGTCGCTCCTCGGCCCGGCGCAGCGCCTGGCTTGCCGGCAGGGTCTGTCCCTGCGCCTGCAACGCGAGGGCGTTTTCCACATCGTCGCTGTACCGCATCGCACTGGGCGCTGTCGACCTGCGCGTGTCGTAGGCTGCCATGATGTACGAGGCCGGCTTCCCGAACTCGCCCAGGTCCCAGTCGAAGATGCGCCAGCCTGCCTCGCCGCGGCAGACCCAGACGCGCATCTCGGTCGGATAATCGTCTTCTTCCCAGGCGGCGGCAGTGACGACCGCCTCGTCGCTCCCGACCGGGCGGACGCGGTAGATTCTGTAGCGCTTCCAGTCGCCGGGCAGTCCGATCCCCCCCGAGGTCATCCGCTCGGTGTAGGCGCGCTCTTCGGCATTCGACATCCGCTTGAACAGCCCGCTGGCCTTCATCCGCCGGACAAATCGCCCGGCATCGAGCAGCTTGAGGAACGCCGCTTCGTCGTCTGTACTCGTGGCGGCGATGAGCGCATCGAACAGCGTGCGAATTTCGGCCAGGCGCTGTTCGTCGACGTCCGGCCCGGCGGCCGCAAACCCGGCCTGCAGATCGGCCTGCCGCTCGGCAGCCGACTCGACCTCGACGGCAGGCATCGCCGCCGGCTGCGCCCCCTCCCAGGCGGTTCGCAGCTCATCCCGCGCGACATACAGCACCACTCCCGCACACACCAGCACCGCCGTCACCCCGGCCAGCCCCAGCGCGGCCAGCACGATGAGCACCGTCCGGTCAGGTTTCCGCGAAGGGCCCGTTTTGGGCGAAGGAGAAGGAACGTCAGACATGAGCCAAATGTTGTCGCAATGAGCCGCAGTGTGAGGTTTTTTGTCGAACGATTAGAAGCCGCCGACAGACGTTCCGCAAGCGTCGATACGATGCGCCGCGCGTGCGCTGTTTTGCTCTGACTCTGCACAGCAACCGGTCAGAATCTGCGCAGGGCGCGCAAATTCCTGTTGCCTGCCAAACGATCAGACAGGAAACGCAGAGGGCACGGAGAGCGCGGAGAAACGTGCGTGATCTTCTCTCTGGCTCTTCTCCGCGTCCTCGGCGCTCTCTGCGTTTATTTCATCGGACAACAGAAATTACGAGTGACAGATGCAAGGATTTCCTGCGATCCCTTCGCCCCCGAATGTTCCCGGTCTCTTCAAGCGCGCGTGAGAGCACCCTTTGGTTGCGGCCTCAGCCGCTCTGCGCCTCTTCGACTCTGCCCCGCTCGCCCTGACCCTCCCGACCGCCGCCGTGCTTGCCTCTTCGGCGCCCTCGGGGGACTACTCCAGTCTGCTCGGCGGCGTCAGTGAATTCGCATTGCTTCCGATCTAATCGAAAGTGACGTCTGCCGGTCCGATCCCTGAGTTGTCAATGCGTTATTTATCTGCGGCACGGCCGGCGTTCGCAGCGTCAGCTAAGGCTTTGGCGATTTCGAAATATGCCTCGTCTGGTAAAGTGCAACAAGCAACGGCATCAGCCGTGCTCCGCAGTTCCACGATCGGCAGTTTGAACAGTTCGGTTTTTCTGGCGTCTGATAAGCGACCATTCAACCGCAACTCAAGATCGAGAATTAGCTGTTCAACGATCTGGGATTTCATGGCACGGTCGTGCGTTGCGGCCTCCGCGATTTGCTCCAGGCCCTTCCATTTTGTCGTTGCAAGGTTGAAGTCGCTGTCCGCAATAAGTCGCTCTGCCAACTCCTTCGGTCGATTGATTCCGTCGAGCCGCAGAGCCTGCACTCTCGGGCCAAGCGATCCGTTATCTGGATAGTCCTTGACTCCAAGGCCCCACTCGTCAAAACGACGCCGAGCTTCAGTCAGCTCGCCCACGGTTCCGTCAATCCAGACAACCATGTAGCCGACTTTATTTTCAACCTGGCGGCACGTGATCATGACTGCTCCAGAGGAGGCGTGTGTGTTGATTGTAGCCCCGTGTCGAGCAAATTGGCACAGCTCGAAAAACGAGCAACACCGTCGCTCGAATCGGCCGAAGCGACAGTTCTGCAGACGGTGGCTCCAAACTCTTCTCTTCCCGTCGCCCTGCCAGACCTCGCCCGCGCTGCCGCGCGGGTGGTCGCCGCCCCCGCATTTCCCATGCGCTCCCACTCCCGCATCGTCATCGCCCACCACCTCATCCTCCACGGCTACGCCCACTGGCTCCCCAACGACCCGCGCGGGAGCGAGTCGCAGGAAGTTGAGTCTGCGAAGCTCGCCGACCTGGGGCCCGTGCATTTCGGGCGCAAGCGTGTGCAGCCTCCGCGCGAAGAATTGCGCGCGTTTCATGATGCTGCGGCGCCGCTCTTGGCGCATGCGCCGATCTGGTTTGACGCGGCGAAGAGGCAAGCACTCGCAGAGTCAATCGCACAGACGCTGGGTGAAACAGGTTACACGGTCTGGGCATGCGCCGTCATGCGCAATCACGTGCACCTGTGCGTGCGGCGCCACCGCGACGACGCCCTCACCATCTGGACCCGCTTCGCGCAATCGACCTCCACCGGGCTTCGCCTCTTCGCCGACGTCGCAAACGATCACCCCATCTGGTCCGACCGCCCCTACAAAGTCTTCCTCTACACCCCCGCCGACGTGCGCCGCGTAATCGCCTACATCGAGAACAACCCGCCAAAGAGGGCCTCCCCCCGCAGTGCCACCCGTTCATCACCCCCTATAACAACTGGCCCCCACCCCCCACTGACCCTCATTTCAAAAACCTCCGCCCGTCGTCCGCAAAAAACCAGCCCCCGCCGTGCTTGCCTCTTCGCCGCCCCCGCCCCTTCGTGACGCTTTCACTCTCGAATCATCTCCCCTTTGACACTTCGACCTTTTAGCTTCCTCACGAAATAAAGGTCGCAATTTGCGACCTTTATTCTGCTCCCGTCACCACGCTTTAGAAGGCGCAGCACCTCTAGGCAGTCGTCCGCGCCATCCCACGGCGCGTTTTGAAAAAACCTGCGTCTCTGACGTGCGGGCTGATTTCGCCGCATTTCCCCCCGTGTTAGACTGGTTTGCCGATTCCGAGGAGACGTCACGCACTGAAATGGAATCCGAAGCACAGACCAGAAAAAATCGCATCGACGGCTGTCTCAGGCAGGCGGGCTGGGAGATCGTTCCGTATGCGGACGACCTCGCTCTACCCGCGCTGACGCACCACGCGGTTGAAGAGCTTCCGACAGAAAACGGCCCCGCCGATTACGCGCTGATCGTCGACGGTACGCTTGTCGGCGTCGTCGAAGCCAAAAAGCTCAGTCTGGGGCCGCAGAATGTTCTCGTGCAGGCGGAACGCTACTCCCGGGGCGCGAGTCGGGCACCCTTCGACTTCCGCGGTTTCCGCGCCCCGTTTCTGTACTCCACCAACGGCGAAGTGATCTGGTTCCACGACATTCGCCACGAGCTGGAACGCTCCCGGCAGATCAAGGGGTTCCATACGCCCGCAGCACTGAACGAACGACTGGCGCGCCATTTCGATTCCGACTGCAAACAGCTCCTCGCAACCCCCAACACTCATCCGCGCCTGCGCCCCTATCAGAACGACGCCAACGCGGCGACCGAAGCCGCCATCGCCGGCCACAAGCGGCAGATGCTGGTCGCGATGGCAACGGGCACCGGCAAAACGTTTACCACGGTCAACCAGGTGTATCGGCTGATCAAATCCGGCGTCGCGCGCCGCGTCCTGTTTCTGGTCGACCGGCGCGCGCTGGCTGCCCAGGCCGTGCGCTCCTTCGCCTCGTTCGAGCCTGAGCCGGGCCTCAAGTTCCCACACATTTACGAGGTCTACAGCCAGCGCTTCCGGCGCGAAGACTTTGACGACGACGAAGAGTTCGACCCCAAGGTGCTGCCCGCGTCCTACTTGCTCACACCGCAGCGCGATCACGCCTTCGTATATGTCTGCACGATCCAGCGAATGGCTATCAACCTCTTCGGCCGCGGGGCCGCGTTCGCAATGGGCGAAGAAGAGACCGACGATGAAGCCGACAAGCTCGATATCCCGATTCATGCGTTCGACTGCATCGTCGCCGACGAATGCCATCGCGGCTACACGAGCAGCGAAATGTCGCTGTGGCGGGGCACGCTCGACCACTTCGACGCGATCAAGATCGGGCTCACAGCCACCCCCGCCGCGCATACCAAGGCATACTTCAACGAGGTTGTGTATCGCTATGAATACGAGCGGGCCGTCCGCGAGGGCTACCTCGTCGACTACGACGCGGTGACCATCAAATCCAACGTCCGCCTGCAGGGGCTGTTCCTGAAAGAGGGGGAGCAGATCAATCTCGTCGATCCCACTACCGGCGCCCAGCAGCTCGATCTTCTTGAGGACGAACGGCAATTTGACATCACTGAAATCGAGCGCAAGGCGACTGCTCCCGTCTCCAACCGCAAGATCATCGAAGAGCTGAAAACGTACGCTCTCGACCACGAACAGAAGTACGGCCGCTTCCCGAAAACGCTGATCTTCGCCGTTAACGACCTGGCGCACACGTCGCATGCCGACCAGCTCGTGACCCTGTGCCGCGAGACTTTCGGCCGGGGCGACTCGTTTGTGCAGAAGATCACAGGCAGCCCGACGGTCGATCGGCCGCTGCAGCGCATCCGCGAATTCCGCAACCGGCCGCAGCCGTCGATCGTCGTCACGGTCGATATGCTCTCGACTGGCGTTGATATTCCGGATCTGGAGTTCATCGTATTCCTGCGACCCGTCAAGTCGCGCATTCTGTTCGAGCAGATGCTGGGCCGCGGGACGCGCAAGGGAGACAAATACCCCGACAAGTCGCACTTCACCGTGTTCGATTGCTTCGACGGCTCGCTGCTGGAATATTTTCGCACGGCATCCGCTTTCACGCGCGAGCCCCCCGAAAAACCGTCGCGGACAATCGAGGAAATCATCAACGACGTCTGGCAGAACCGCGACCGTGAGTACAACGTGCGCTGCCTGGTCCGCCGGATGCAGCGGATCGACAAAGAAATGTCGGGCGACGCTCGCGAGATGTTCGCGGCGTTCGTGCCTGACGGGGACCTTAGCAAGCTGGCGCGGGAGCTGCCGGACCGGCTGCAGACCAACTTCACCGGCACGATGCAGACGCTGCGCGATGCCAATTTCCAGAATCTACTCGTGAACTATCCGCGGCCACCCCGCCGGTTCATCATCGCCCCCGAAGCGCAGGACGAGGTGACTTCAGGCTGGCTCATCCGCGACGGCGCCGGCCAGGAACACAAACCAGACGACTACCTGAAAGCGTTCGCAACCTACGTGCAGGAGAACCCCGACCACATCGAAGCGGTGCGCATTCTGCTCGACCGGCCGCAGGAATGGAGCACCGACGCCCTGGCGGAGTTGCGAGCCAAGCTCGCAGTCAGCAAACTGCGATTTACGGAAGCCAACCTGCAGAAGGCACACACGGCCGCCTATCACAAGTCGCTGATCGACATCATCTCGATGGTGAAGCACGCCGCGAACGATGCGGCACCATTATTAACCGCCGCGGAACGTGTGGATTCGGCACTCGCGCGGCTGACCATAAACCAGTCGTTTACCGAAGAGCAGAACGCCTGGCTCGCTCGGATTCGCGAGCACCTGATCGCGAATCTGTCGATCGACCCCAGCGACTTCGATGATCTGCCGGTGTTCAGTCGCGATGGAGGATGGACTCGGGCTAATCGGGCGTTCGGAAACACGCTTGCTGAACTTCTCAAAGAAATAAACGAAGCTCTCGCTGCATGAGCAGGTGAAATGTCGCGCATCAACTCAATTAGCATTAAGCGATTCAAACGTCTCGTCGATGTTTCGCTTGAATTGGCGACCACAACTCTTCTGATCGGGTCCAACAATGCGGGGAAGAGTAGCGTGCTCCAGGCAATTCAGTTTGCAGTCTCGCTGGCGCAGTCCGCAAAGCTGGTCGGGGGCGTGCAGTGGCTTGACGACAAGTATGAATTGAGTTTCGGCCAAACCCAAATGTTGTATTGCCCCGTTTCGGACGCAATGACGCTCGCATCCGGAGGCAAGCTAGTTGAGGATGCCGCTCAACGGGTGGAAGTGAAATTCACGATGGACGATGGAGCGTCAAGTATCGTAACACTCCGCAAAGGTCGAAATCGAAATGTGAAAGTCGCCGTCGAAGGGAGGGTGCTTGGAGAGACACTTCAAAATCTCACGGAGCCATTTTCCGTTTACGCGCCCGGCCTTGCGGGCATTCCCAGAACCGAGACGTTTATCAACGCCGGGTTGCTGCGCAGGGTGGTGGCCCGCGGGGATGCGAATCTGGTCCTTCGGAACGTGCTACTGGAGTTATCTCGCGACCCCGCGCGTTGGGGTTTGTTCCTGACTGACATGCAGCGACTGTTTCCGGGATTGGAGTTGGATATCGAGTTCGAGGCACATCAGGATGAGCACATCAGCGTTTACTTTACGCTCGACGACGGACCGCGCGTGCCATTCGATGCGGCCGGAACGGCCGTCCTGCAGGCGTCCCAGTTGCTTAGCTACGTTTCACTATTCCAGCCCAGGCTGCTGATCCTTGACGAGCCAGATTCCCATCTCCATCCGGACCGGCAACGTCAACTGTGTCGACTTCTCTGCGAAATTGCGGAACAGCGACATTTTCAGATCGTGATGAGCAGCCATTCCCGGCACGTGCTCGATGCGCTCGCACGGCGATCGCGCGTCGTGTGGCTAAGCAAAGGTTCGATTGTCCCCAGCGAAGACGTCGACACCCAAAAGCTCCTTCTCGACCTTGGCGCCCTCGATTCTGTCGACTACCTAGCAGACGGCCAAATCCGGTGCTTGGTTGCGACAGAGGATACCGACCAGAGATTCATCGAGACACTTCTGGAGGCTTCCGGATTTCCGACCGACGACGTCGAGATCGTATCGTATCCAGGGTGCTCCCAGACCGAAGCCGCGATTGTTTTGGGATGCTTTCTAAGAGAAAAGGCGCCACATATTCAGTTGATCGTGCACCGTGATCGAGATTACCTTCCCGAGTCGGATGTCAATGAATTCCGGAATAGATTGGCAAAGCAAGGAATTCATCCTTGGGTGACCGATGGCAGCGATATCGAAGGGTATTTCATCTCGCCGCAGCATCTCATCGAAGCGAATCCGGGATTATCGGAGTCGCGCGCCGGTGAGCTGCACAGCGAGGCGATCGGCGCCACGACGGAGAAGTCGGTCAGGGCGATTGTCAACCTGCGCACCCAGCACGCCTTTCGGCAACGGAATAAAGGCGGGCCGAACGTCGACCACGGGCAGATTGCGGTTGATGCAACAAATGAATTTGGAAAGGATCCCGTCAGCATGTGCCGCGGCGATGTCGTTCTCGGGACCTTGACGGCTCTGCTTCAGAAAGAACTCAGCAAGAACCCACAGGTTGCCGTCGTAACAAAGGCCCTCAGTATCCCCTCACTTCGCGAGCTCAGGGATAAGATTTGGGACAACGCCCATGTCTGACGTTGTCCAGAAACTCTGGGGCTTCTGCCACACGCTGCGGCACGATGGCATCGGGTACACCGAGTATGTCGAGCAGCTCACGTATCTCCTCTTCCTTAAGATGGCCGACGAGCGGGCCCTCGAACTGCCAAAGGGCACCGACTGGCAGCACCTGCGCAGCCTCAGCGGGGTCGAGTTGCTTGACGGATACACCGACATCTTGCGGGCGCTCGGCCGCCAGACCGGGCTGATTGGGGATATCTATGCCCAGTCGCAGTCGCGGTTCACGAAGCCTACCACGCTCAAGCAGCTCATCGGCCGCATCGACGAAACCGAATGGACAGCCCTCGGCGTCGACGTGAAGGCCGCCGCGTACGAAGGACTGCTCGAAAAGGCGGCCAGCGAAGGGAAGAAGGGGGCCGGCCAGCTTTTCACGCCGCGTGTGCTGATCGACTCGATCGTCCGCTGTATGAAGCCCGACCCGCGGGCCGGCAGCCAGTTCACGATCTGCGACCCCGCCTGCGGGACCGGCGGATTCCTCGTATCCGCCTATGAATGGCTGATGTCCGTCACGAAAGGCGGCGGCGCGCTCGATCGGGCCATCGCAAAGCGCATCAAATCGAAAACCTACTTCGGCCAGGACATTGGCGAAACGCCGCGCCGGCTGGCGCTCATGAATCTCGTTCTGCACGGCCTCGAACCGCAGATCAAGCTCGGGGACACGATCTACGATTCGCCCGATGGCCAGCGGTTCGACTGTATTCTGACCAATCCTTTCCAGCACAGTGGGATCCGAAGCTTGGAATTCACGTGACTTGAAGTCGCGGC
>JADMIO010955783.1_pt1 | contig 57277 bp, 50 predicted proteins | sample 8958161 | NCBI WGS metagenome assembly JADMIO01 (sample SAMN16585339, study PRJNA669376) | soil metagenome | isolation source: Crop rotation soil | place: USA: Cullars Rotation, Alabama | collected 2011 | reverse complement strand
GAAGGTGAAACTCCACGCGGCTGAAGCCGGTGGTGTCTGCCCTTTTGCTGCGGCGGTGGTGTAGGAAGAAAGTGAAACTCCACGCGGCTGAAGCCGGTGGTGGCCGCAGGTTAGCGGGCGATGGAGTAGGAAGAAAGTGAAACTCCACGCGGCTGAAGCCGGTGGTGTCTCAAGCTTATGTCTTAAGAAGTTTGTATGCCTTAAAGTCGCCTGAAAAGCTTTCCCTGAACCTAGTCTCCAACAACTCCGGCGAAGTACCAGCGACCCTTTCGAAACTCAAAATAATAGGCGTTGTCTTTTGTAACTCTCGTCGGTGTTCCCTTGCTGCCCTGGCTCTTCCGGCTGACAGTGCCCTTGGCCATGGAGCGTTGAATATCTCGCCACGACCCCTTGCGCTCATTTTCGTTGATGTAGCTGAGCCATTCGGAAGGGGTCATGCCACCGCCACCGTCAAAGAAGTCGTCGGGCATAGTTTTTCTAATGGCGTCCACGTCCTTCTTCTTTATCGCTACGCTGAACTGCTGCCAGAACGAAGTCCATTTCTTGTTGGCATCGGCGTTTGTTGACGTTTGCGAGTTAACTGAAACACAGAGAAAGAGAAGCAAGGCTATTGAAGTTAGTCGTCGCATAGATTCATTCCTCTGAACGAAAAACACCATTGATGGCGATAATCCTGATGATGTAGTTTTCCTGGCCGTTTGGAACGATTCCGCTAATCCAGACCTCACCGCGAGGTGTTGCCACACCGGCCGACTTGGCCCAGAGATCTTTCACTTCAGTTTCGGCGATTAGTTTCTTCAACTCGGCGCCGAAGATTTGATTGTAGTTTCGCAAGAACTCGGTGGCGGTTTTTATTCTCATTCGCCGTCCTGAAGAAAGTGTCACTCGCACTGGAAACTGAACGAGTGAGGCCACCTTTTTCCTGTCGCCTTTTCCGACAGCGTCCTTGAATGAGAGAAAAAACACTTCGACTTCTTTGTCTTCCAATCCCGCCACCGCAAAACGCGAAATGTCCTGTGATTGAGCGTGAGCAAAGCCTAATGAGCTGCAAACAAGAACTAGTTGAATGAGAACTATTCTTTGTTTCATGCGAGACTCGAGAGTATGAGCGCTCAGTTATTCGGCCACGAAGTTGTAGGTGATTACTCCGACCACCTTCACCGGACTGCCGTTTAGTTTCGCCGGCGTAAAGCGAGCGTTCCGAGCGGCCTTCACCGATGCTGCTTGTAAGAGTGGATGACCGCTGACTGCGCTGGCGGCGATAACGTTCCCATCGGTGTCGATGATCACTTTCACCTCGACTGAACCTGATGCGTGAGCGGCAGCGGCAATCTTTGGATAGTCGGGCTGCGGCAGAACAATGGCTTTGAGTCCTTCAACTCCATCTGGCGATGTGCTGTTTGTCTCATCACACTTGTCGACACAGACACCATAAATCTGTTCACCACGCTTATTTGCATCTTCCACCATCCGGTCAACTTCGCTTTTCGGGTGTACAGTGTCTTTCGAGCCTTTCGAATCCTGAAGAAAGCAGTATTGGCGAGGTAGCGCGTCTGCTGATAGTGCGAGGGCCAAAAGAGTAACTGCAGTCGCTAAGCGTATTAGCATCTGGGATTCCTCCAATCCTTGTTGAGGTCGTTTGGTGTTTACATTCCCGGATAACGACCCAGGTAAATCAACACAAACCCGATTGTGTCGTATACGCCATGGGCGATGATTGGCGCCCATAGATTACGCCCATTTACCAAATAGGCAATGCCGAAAACAAGGCCACTGAATCCAGTGGTTATCATTCCCGAAGTACCTTGATATAGGTGGACCAACCCGAATAGGACGCTTGTGATGAAAAGTGCGATAACCAGGCTTGCCCGTGTTTCTCCAAACAAAAATGCAACACGGTTCAGCAAATAGCCGCGATAGACCATCTCCTCACCAAAAGCTGCAATCGTCCATGCGATTAGGAGTGAGATCAGCAGAAAGAATGTGTTGCCGACGAGGTTGGAAAACATGCTGACATCAGGAAGCTTTCCAGTCAGTCGCGCGATAAACGGTTCGAGCAGGTAAAGGCTGAAAAATTGAAGTAATGCTCCCGTCAAAGCTCCGATGAGCATAGCACGTCCTGAAATGGACCAACTGAGCAAGCCGACACTGCGCCAGCCGACTCGCCTCGCCCGCAGACAAATCCACGCAACGACGAAGAGAAAGGGTGTTGAGCTAAATGGGACGAGGTTGAAGATGCCCCCGGCAATTATCAAAAGCGCAACGACAATTTCAATCGCCGCAAAGGATTTACCCTGCACGAATTGAGTTTGGCGTTTTGACTCGTCACTCATTCGCTTCGAAAAGGCGGATGATTCCTTTCGCGATGTCGGCGCTCTCGGGACGTGCGGCCGCTTTATCTCGCCGCGCTCTTCAGACGAGCTTAAACTCACGCACAAACAATTGACTAGTTAACTTCCGCGCTCTTGGTTTTGGAAATCAGACCTTCATATAACAAGACCAGCCCGAAACCAACGCCAAGCAGTAATGCGAACATTCCCATCGTGCGGTGCGGAGGCAATGCCCCATAGACGTGGAATAATATTGAAGCGAGCCCGGTTGCAACAGCTAACTGGCGCGCCACTGTCCAACGACGCCACAAAGCAACACCCGTAACCGCCATCAGTAAACTTAACGCCAGCCCGACGAGGCCAATGACAAATGGTTGGACTTCGCCGCCTTGTATTCCTCTAACGAACAACTCTTGAGCTGCGCCAAAGCCGAGTAATAACGCGACCAATAAACTCAACACTGCGAGAATCATTTGAACCTCCTCAAAAGTGTGGATTGGGTGGTGAACTCAAGTTAGACACCGTCGGGCTGGATTTGTTTCCGGAGAGCCCCGAGAAAGTCTTATCGTAAAGATGAGTTTCGAGTCACCGCCTCGGCCGATGTCATGACTGGAAATACCTCAAACTCTACCAGGTCATCCCAATACGCAATCCATTCATCAATCAGGTCCCGGTTGTGGGTTTCCATTAGCTGGAAACAAAGCTCCATCTTCTCGTCCACCCAACTGGAGATGTATGTGAGACCGTCGGGTGCCATCCGTCCACGTTCGCGAAAGCGCTTGTATACTGGGATAGCGTCGCCATTTTTGAAGCGTTCGACGACCATATAAAGCCTGGATTCGTTGGTCATATTTTTTGCCTTTGGGAGGTTCTGCCCAATCATCCCTTTAGTCGCCTCGCGTGAGACAACTGGTGATGAATCAGGCGTCAAAAAGCTTCAACCTTTGAGCCTGGGAACAGAACAGGAGCGCAGCGACTGCTCAACGCTCGTGATCCAGAATCTTGAAGTCAGTCGCGGCGCTCCTGTTCTGATTTGTTCTTCGCTCGACTGCTCGTACTAAAGATCAGCTCACTCATATGTCCGAATCTCGATCAGGTGTTTGTTTGGATCGTTGAGATAAACCGTGGGGGCCAAACCTTTTGCTCCAGTTTCACTGCCTGGCCCCTCGTTATTGCCTACCGAGTGGAATGAGTCGCCGTAGGGTATTCCTTGATTCTTAATGTGTGTGAACACTCGATCGAACTCGTCGCGTGATAACGCAAATGCGTAGTGTTCATTTCCTTTCGTACCCCAGGGCGCGAGTTGAAGCGTGAACGTTTCGTTTACTCGTATAACTGTAAATGGACCATCCTCGCCTTCGTGTTTGAACCCCAGCACGTCGACGTAGAAATCAACGCTTGCTGCGACGTCGTTTACGTTAAGAATTAAGTGATCTATTGCCGGCATCGCTGCATTCCTTCCTGAATTACGCGGCGCTTTTGTCGTACCGACAGGATATAGGACGTATGCGACCTATAGAACCTATATCCTGTGGGACCCTACGCTTTAGCATGACTCACACGCTCATTTCCCAATCCGGTAGAGATGAGTTTCGCTGCGGATGAAGAGTGATCCACCCGCAACTGCCATCGATGCAAGGGTACGACCTTCGATCTGATTGGTCGCCAGGTGCTTAAGTTGTGGTCCAGGCGCGACCACCACCGACTCGCCTTCCTCGCTCAAAAAATAAATCCGGCCATCTGCATAAATCGGTGACGCAGAGTGGTTGCCGCCCACGCGCGCGCGCCAGTTTTCCTTGCCTGTCTTGGCATCCAGGCACGTCGCGATACCGTTGTCAGTTACTAAATACAATTCATTGCCAACCAGGAGCGGCGAAGGCGTTAATGGAACGCCACGATCGAGTTTCCAAACAACCTTCGATCTTGTGACATCACCCTTTCCATCGAGGCGGACTGCCAACAAACTTGGTTGTTGGAAACCCGTACAAATGAAAACTAAGCCGTCGCCGTAAACAGGCATCGGCACGTTTGAAAAGCCCTCGCCGTAAGTTACTTGCCAGAGTTCCTTGCCGTTCTGCGGATCGTAGGACACAGCGCGAAACGCTCCCGGACTAATAACTTGATCCCCCGTTGGCAGCTTGACGATTAAAGGAGTCGTGTACGCTTGATATCCCTCGCGCGATTTTTTCCAACGTACTTTCCCTGTGGCTTTGTCGAGCGCAACCACAAACTGCACATCGTTGCCATCGCAACTGAGAATTAGCAGATCGTCGTAAAGTACGGGTGAGCCTCCAGTACCGTGCTGGCCGTTGTCATATTCAAGTTTAGTCTTCCAGACGATTTCACCTGCCTGGGTTATGCACGCTGTTCCGAATGCTCCGAAATGAAGATAGACGCGATCGCCGTCTAAGATTGGCGTTGGAGAAGCAAAACTATTTTTCGAGTTCGTTAGCTTCGCAGACTTTAGCTTGAAGACTTCAATGTCTTTCAGGATAGCGCCGCTGTTTCGATCAATTGAGATCGCGCGCAGAGACTTTCCATCTTCAGTTGCGGTAGTGAGCCAGATGCGATCGCCTTGAACTACCGGAGAAGACCAGCCCTTTCCAGGAATCGGAGTCTTCCAACGTACATTGTTCGTCTCACTCCAATTCAAGGGAAGGCCTTGTTCGTCGGAGGTTCCTTGTCCCGTTGGCCCACGAAACTGTGGCCAGTCAGGTGGAAAGAGGAGAAGGAGTAATAGAACGAACATCATATGATTGTTTGCCAACTCTCAGCGACTCAGCGTCTGCGTTAGATAATGTTCTAGACTTAGCTGATAGCTCTCAACGCCCACAGCAGATTTCCATCGCTTCCTCAATTCGCGAAAGCCATTCATCGATAGGGCGGTCCCCTTCCAGTCTCAAGACCGGTGAAGGAATCTTTGCCAGCCACGCCTCGTGAACCACTCGACTTCTCATTTCGAAGCCACCAGTATCGTACTTGTTGGCCCATTCAAGAAAGTCTGGATTTGCGAGATGTCCGTAGCGTTCAATCTCACGCGCTCGCAACCGTCGCATACGAACTTCGGTTGGCACGAGAAGGAATATGACAAGTTGAAACTCGGGAATGAGTGGATCGCCCCAACCAGCGAGTGATCCTGATGACACCCATGAATTCGTCCTTTGCATCGCTTCGCGGAGGAGAGTGAGCCGCAACTCACTCGGTCGTCTTTCACGAAACGGAGGATCAGTTGGTAACCAGTAGTAGTTGTCAGTATCCAAATGCTGATGACCGTGTTTCGCGGCGATCTTTGACGCGAGTGTTGTCGTTCCGCTGCCCGACGCTCCGAAGATGTGAATCCGTTTCAACAACCAATACGTCCATTATGTGAAGTCTGAATAACCACCAAACGCTCCGCAATGAAGACACTTAAAAAGATAAGCTGTTGGATCGTCGTCTTTGTTGAGCGAGTTGAAATTGAATGATCAGTAGACTTGGTTATACCTACTGCCCCTTCTCCAACTGTCACGAGCTCCACTGTTCAGTCAGTCCTTTTGGAAACGCGTCAGCAATCGCACCTAGCTCAATATTATGTTCTAACAACGCTTTCAAACCTGCGAGTACCCACGTAAAACCGCCTTGGGAATCGAGTGCGTCCTTCACAACCTTATCCCCGTCGCCCTTAAACCCCGAGTTCTTGATCCTCACGTAAGTCTTGTCGTTTTCGTATGGCGTAAACGTCCATTCAACCTCAGTCATCTCGCCGTAGTTTCCCCACTCGATGAGGATTCGTTTAGCAGGTTCAATCTCTTTCACCAGTACATCAACCGAATGTCCGTACATCTCCCAGGTCCAGGTCACTCTCTTCCCGGGTTCCAATCTGCCGGAACTCTTTGTGAACCAAAACCTGTTTGTAATTTGAGGATCGACGAAAGCCTCAAAGCATTTGGCCGGCGGTTGACGGATCAGCATTGCGGTTTTTACAACGGGGGTTGCGCTGAGTTGCAACGTTTCCATGACAATTTCTCCCGAGTCTCACCTGAAGTTGAAGGTCGTCATTGTCGTTCAGGCGCTGAGCGAAAAGCAAAACCCGGTGGGCATCAAATCAACCTCTCCAAACTGTCACTTTTTACAGTTACCAATCCTTTGGCTCGTCAATAGTATTCCCCAAATGCCGGTAGTGCGCTGTTTGTGTGTTGCTGAGTTTCTTAGCAACACAGAAGTAGGGCAGAGCCACAAACTCCCGACGTGATTGCTAGTCCTTAAGGAGAGATTTCGATGAATAAGCAACTGTTCTCATTATTGGTCTTGGCGTTTGCCTTCGCGATGGCGACCAGCGCAGCGCGTGCCCAAGTGGAAACCGACACTGGAATTCAGGTTGAGAAGGAACTTGTGTTGCTGCGTAAAGATCTTCGAGCTGAAAAGAAAAAGATACTCGCGGCGAATGTACCGCTTACCGAGCAGGAAGCGACGAAATTCTGGCCACTCTATGATCAATATGACGAGGCAATGCGGAAACACTACGACGACTTTTACGCAGTGATAAAAGACTACGCGGCGAATCAAAAGACTCTGACCGATGCGCAGGCGACCGACATGGTCAAACGTTGGAGCGCGATTCAGGTTGAAATTACGCAAACCAGACAGAAATTTGTTCCGGTGATCGAAACAGTGCTACCTGGAAAGAAGGCGGCGCTGTTCTTTCAGATAGATCGACGTCTCTACGCGATTATGGACTTGCAGATCGCTTCAGAAGTTCCGTTGGTGATCCAGTAGTGCAGCTTGATCCAATCGAATAGGTCCTATAAGTCCTACAGGTCCTATTCGACAAGCGCCACTCCCCTTAGCTCTAAACTTTCTTTCGGATTGAATAGAGCCGGTGTTCTGTTCTGATCAACAAACGTTCTCCAGCCAGCGCCGGTGATGCCTGGGCCATGTCGTCGAGTTCGTTCACGTGCAGCAACTTGAACTCCTGACCAGTCGAGACAACAAACGTTTGTCCTTCTTCGCTCAGGCAAAAGAGTTTTCCGTTGTAAGCCCACGGTGATGTCGTGAAAGCGGTCGCGGTTGGATCAATTCGTGTCTTGTAAATTTCCTTTCCGGTCTTCGAGTCATAACGAGTGAGGATTCCCGTCTCCGTCAGCGAATAGACAGCGCCTTGATAGGCCAATGATGATGGAAGATAAGTGCCGCCTTTAGGCTGCGACCAAACAACGTACGCGTTCGACGTCTCACCTTGCTTTAAAGAAATATTGCCCGAGGCGCCAGGCCGAATCGCAAACAACGGACGACCGCGTCCAGCGTTAATGTAGAGCAAACCTTCATAAGCGAATGGCGTCGGAATTGGCCCGCCCGCCATTCCAGACAAGCGCCACAACTCTTTTCCGTTGAGGTCATAACTAATAGCTTCGCCTGGCCCAATCGTAACGATCTCGGTGCGCAACTCATGTCGCCAAACAAAAGGTGTCGCCCAACCCGATCTTGCCGGTTGCCCTTTGGCGAGCTCACGATTTGTTCTCCAAACCTGCTTACCTGTTTTCTTATCGAAAGCCGAGATGTATTGCTGCTTCTCGTTATCGCTAACAATCACCACGAGGTCGCCAGCCAACGCCGGTGAACTTCCCGTTCCGAAATCGAGATAAATTGGATTTGCTTCAACGGAAGTCTTCCAGACCTGGTTACCTTTCAGATCGAACGCCCATAACCCGAGATTCGCGACATAGACGTAAATGAATTTCCCGTCAGTGACCGGGCTCTCCGAGATGAAGCTATTCTTGCGATGGCGACCGCCGGGAGGATGACCGGTGAAAAACTCTTTCTGCCATTCGACCTTACCGCTTTTTAGACTCAAGCAATAGACGAAGTAATGAAGCGAGACTTCGTTTGGCAGTTCAATATCTCGAGCCGTGATGCGCTCGATTATTTCCTTCATCGGAAGGCCCTGTTTCTGTAGTTCAGCTGCGTACTCGTTCGAGTACTCCGTTCCGATCTGTGGTGGCTTCGAATTACCGTCAGTCGTAACTGTTGTGATGTACACACGGTCACCGGTAACAATCGGGGAGGACCACCCTCGACCTGGTACTTCCGAAAACCACTCCACGTTCTGCGTCTTGGACCAACGGTCAGCCAGTTTCGGATGTGTGCCAACCGGGTTTGACTCAGGTCCCCGAAACTGCGGCCAAACCATTTTTTGGCCGTGGACGGGGATCGAAATTAGAAATGTACAGAGGGCAACGGCGACGCCCGTAGCTCGAAGTTTGGAAATGATCATCACGATTTGCTCGGCTTTCTACTGTGGAGTGTGTGAAAAGCTAGCACCTAATACGGGATTATTGCTTCGCGAGTTTACTGAATTGATCTACGAATTCTCGTATCCATGTGCTCTGAATGGAATCGGTTACTGTCTTGCCCCGGTAATCTTTCAGTTCCAGGCTAACACCGCGAGTCAGGAACTGCTTGATGATATCTCGCTGGGCATCAATCGCTGCCCGCTCACCGGAACCACCGCGGCCGGTATTCTGTACAGCGAGATGAAATGGAGTTGAGCCCGGCTTGTTTGGTCTCGTTGGGTCGCTTCCTGCTTCCAGCAGAAACTTCACGGCTGCCGCGCACCGGGTTCTAACCGCACGATTCAGCGCAGTAGCGCCGTTCATGTCCTGTGCGCAAATGTTACCGCCGTGTTCGATGAGGCAACGTAAGGTTGCCACTTGTTTTGTTGGATCAAAGGTTGGACCGGTGATGAAGCCGTCAGCAGCGTAATGGAGTGGAGTACTCTTGCGCATGTTCTTCGCCGAATTTGCATTCGCACCAGTCTGCAACAGTAATTGAACGATCTCAGTGCGATACCCGGCTGCAGCAAGGTGAAGCAGCGTGTCTCCGACATAAATCCAATGGTAGATTTTTGAGTCGTACAGTTTGGGTGTTGGTATGAGTTGCGTGGCGAGTGATGGACTAGATTTGAGGCATTTCTTTACGGTGCCAGGGTTGTCGTCAAGAATGGCCGAGGTTATTTGATCAAGTTGATTCATAAATGTCCGGTATGCTTTAGATCCTTTTGCAAAATGCTATGCTTCTCAGCGTCTCTGCGTTCTCTGCGCCTCTGCGTTGAAGAGAATCCTGAATACCACAGCCTCTTTCAACGCTGAGACGCAGAGAACGCAGAGACGCTGAGAAGAGCTGATAGGAAGTTGATGAATTTTGCAAAAGCCTCTAAAGCATATCGGACAATTCGAACAACCCTTCACTCCTTCGCACGTTTCTTCCATTGCCAGAGTCCTGCCGTAACTTCGGCCGGCAAGCGATGGCCCAACTGTCGTGACAGCATAACCAACTGACCGCGATGATGTGCTTCGTGAGCGACAAAGTAACTAAGGAAATGAAATAGATCAGTGGGAAAGTTTTGCCAGTCGGCTGCCGGAACCGAACCACCCCGCGCGACACCAAGCCGGATCAGTTCAACCATCCCACGACTGCTGCGTTCGAGTGCACGTATCAATCCCGCTGGTTTTACCGCTGCGCCATCCACGACGTCCGGAATCTTAACTCCGTGTCGTCCTCCAATCATTTTGATCCACATGCATCGAGCGTTGTGGATGTGTGCGGCAAGCATGCGAATGGTGCGGCGCGAGTTTCCTGGAATAGTCATGGGCCACAATTCGGCGGGCAGATTTTCGAGGAGATAAGTGTTGAGGCGATTATTTGTTCGCCACGCATCGATGAATTGTTGACCTTGTTCAGGATCTCTCGCCATCCTTATCTCTCCTATTCGCCGCCGGGCTTTAGTAAGTACGTAGGTTTCCAATTAGGGTCGGACTAAAGGTTTGCGCTCCGATTCACTTTACTCGTGGATCGGGCTTGACGATTAACGGTTGTGTCAAAGTCTCACCGCCAGCAATCAATCGCACTGTGTACTTACCTGGTAGAACTGTTGGGCGACCAGCGCCAAACCCACCGCCACCACCACCCTGACCAGCGGGTCTTGGTGCAGGTGGAGTGGGACGCAGGTCCCAGATCCAGCGGTGCATTCCTGCTTGCGTCGATAACGTTGGCGGCGTTGGTCGCCAGAACGCAGGAATGTTTAGTGTCTCAGGGTTCAATGGTGCAGGTTTATCTTCACTTGAATACTTGCGAATGACATCGCCAGCCGGATCGATAATTTCTAAAACCAGTGGTCCACTCACGCTCGACTTAAGGTAGTAATCGATCATGGCGCCCGCCGGAGGATTCTCTGCCAACGGTTCATCTCGGGGTTGTGGAGTGCCATTGTCACTACCGGCGATCACATTAATCGCTGCCGCAGGCTTGAAGAGGAAAACCGCTGAGCTTTGTACTTTGTCGTCAATTTGTCTAAGAGCGCTGATGTTGTCGAGCACCCAGAAACCGCGACCATGCGTAGCAACGATCAAATCGTCGTAATGGACCGCCAGGTCGCGCGCTGAAGCTGCGGGCAGATTGAGCTGCAACGACTGCCAATGATCGCCATCGTCAAATGAAACAAACACACCTAACTCAGTCCCGGCAAACAACAAGCCGCGCTTTTGAGGATCCGCTTTCACCGTTTGTACGTAGACGCCGGCTGGCAATCCGTTTGTGATCTTCTGCCACGTTTTGCCGCCGTCACGTGTGCGGTAGAGATATGGTTCGTAGTCTTCGAGCTGATGACGCTCAACCGCTGCGTAGGCTGTCTGAACATCGAAATAAGAAGCCTCCATCATCACTACCTTGCTCCAGGAGGTGACTTCCGGTGGCGTGACGTTTTGCCATGTCTTCCCATTGTCGTTGGTCAGATGAAAAAGTCCGTCGTCTGTTCCGATCCAGACAGTTGTGGCTCGCAAAGGTGATGGCGCGATCGTGTAGATAACTCCTCGACGCTTATCAGCCGGAGCGTTTGCGGCTGCCGCTTCGTTCAGATTAGGTGGCACGCCCGGATCTTCCCGGGTCATGTCCGGACTTATCCTGGTCCAACTTTCGCCGCCGTTGATCGTCTTGTAGAGAAACTGGTTTGCGTAATAGAGCGAATGAGGATCAGCTTTGGAAAAGACGAGTGGTTGAGTCCAGGCATGTCGAAATGGTCCTTCTTCAGGACGCTCTGGAGAAACACTCTGTGCTTGACCCGTCAGAACGTTGCAACGTGTGACTGTTCCACCAAACAGCAGTTCGGGATGAAGCGGATCGGGCGCGGTGTAACCAGCCTCACCGCCGGCGCACACACCGGTCCAATCCTTATTTGAAATCTCCGCGTGTTTACTGCGACTCGGAACACCAACAGCGCCACTATCTTGTTGCGCACCAGTGACCCAATACGGGAACCGGTAATCAGGAGCAACGTGATAAAGCTGGGCCGTTGATTGGTTGTACCAGGAACTCCATGTAGCCGCGCCGTCCTCAGTGACGATACAACCCTGGTCGCTTGCGACAATCATTCGTTTGGCGTCGTCAGGATCGATCCAGAGTTGATGATAATCGTCACCGCCTGGCGCACCTTTGATGGGCGTCCATGTTTTACCGCCGTCGGTGGATTTGTAGATCGAAGTATTCTGAACATAGACGGTGTCGGGATCTTTTGGATCGGCGGTCACTTTATTGAAGTACCAGCCACGTCCCCAGAGTCGGTTGTCTGCTGAAACCTTAGTCCAAGTAGCACCAGCGTCGTTGGAAACAAACAGCCCACCTTCTTTAGCATCGACTATTGCGTACACTCGATTGCGATTCGTTGGCGACACTGCAAGGCCAATGCGCCCGATTCCTTCGGTGGGGATGCCGTTCATTACCGGTTGCCAGGTTGAGCCACCGTCAGTTGATTTGATGATCCCACCGCCTGGTCCATTGGCCGGGGCGTAAATGAACCAGGGTGGACGACGAACATTCCACAAGGCGCCATAAATCGTTTTCGAATTTGTTGGGTCAAAAGCGAGATCGATTGCACCGACTTCATCATTCTTGAAATAGACCTTTTGCCAGGTAGCACCGCCATCCTGCGTGCGATAGATACCGCGATCAGGATGCGTTCCGTAAACGTGACCCAGCGCGGCAACAAATGCGATATTGGGATTCTTGGGATCCACGAGGATTCGGCCAATCTGTCGCGTGTTCTTCAGACCGAGATGTTTCCACGTCTTTCCAGCATCGATTGACTTGTAAACTCCATCTCCAAATGAGATCGAATCGCGCATATCAGCTTCGCCCGTACCGACATAGATGACATTGCCGTTTGAAGGCGCCACTCCGATCGCTCCAATCGACGCGATTGGCTGTGCATCAAACACTGGTGTCCATGTCCGACCTGAATTGTTGGTCTTCCAAACGCCGCCACCTACTGAGCCGAAATAAAAAGTGTTTGGTTGACCGATGACCCCGCTGACGGCATTTACTCGACCGGCGCGAAACGGTCCAATCATGCGCCACCGTAGATCCGAGAACACTTCTGGATTCACGGTCCTTTGTGCGTAGGTAAGCGAAGGTTGAAAGCGCGCGACGATGAAAGTCGCGGCGAGCATCAGGATTAGGAGAACAAAGACACGCAAAGATAGATTACTAGGCATCGTATTAGACTCTTTTGATCGGATGAGTAGAGATTCCACATGATACAACGGAATTACATCGCGGTAGCGTTGAGTCTCTGCTGCAACTTGCGAATATATCTGGAGGTAGACCCACTCGCTGCTGCGATGTAGTACTGACGTCTGAATCACAAAGATCTTTCTTTGGTTGCGGCGCACTAAGACTTGGGGGTTAAATAGAGCGCCCGCGAACAGGCTTGTATCATCAGGGGCAAAAGGAAGTCATTCGTCACTTTAAGAAGGCCTTGGGATTTGAGTTCTTGGCGCTCAGAATCCGGTCTCATTGATCGCTCGACTTTTAGCGAACAAAGAACCAAGTCCCAAGTACAAAGACAATTCTGGTATGGTTGGCTCGAAACTGGGCAACTACAAAATCCTCGAAAAGCTCGGTGAGGGCGGACAGGGAACTGTCTATCGTGCTATCGACTCAAAACTCGGCCGCACTGTCGTAATCAAGGTCCTTCCTGCCGAGCTGACTGCAAAAGAAGCAAACCTCAAAAGATTTGAACGTGAAGCACGCCTTGCCTCCGCGTTAGACCATCCCAATATCTGCACGATCTTCGACCTCAACGAAATAAACGGCATCCATTTCATCGCGATGCAATTCATCGAAGGTCGCAACGTGCGTCAATTAGTTAACGGGCGTCCTTTGTCGCTTGAAAGTGCACTGTCTATCACTTTGCAAACTGCCGATGCCCTGGCCGCGGCGCACGCGCGAGGCATCATCCATCGAGATATCAAGGCCGGTAACGTGATGGTGACGCCAACCGGACAGGTGAAGGTGCTCGACTTTGGACTCGCAAAGCTGGTCGATGAAGACGCAGCTCGTACCTCAGGTATTCACCACACTGAGTTAACTGAGGTTGGGATACCATACGGCACTGCAACTTACGCCGCTCCCGAACAAGCGAGAGGTGATCGAGTCGACGCGCGCGCGGACATCTTTTCAACTGGTGTCCTCTTGTATGAAATGCTGACCGGCACCTGGCCGTTTCGGGGTCAGACTGCGGTCGACGTTCGTCACGCCGTCCTGCATGAAGAGCCGGCTCCACTGGCAAGTATGCGACCCGGTGTGGTTCCTCCGCGTTTGCAACAGATTGTCGACAAGGCGCTGGCCAAGGATCTGCGCAATCGTTATCAAAAGATTTCGCAATTCGCAGACGATATTCGATCACTGATTCGTGAACTGGGTACTGACGGCCTACCCGGCATCGACGAAAGTATGGCGCCCGTCGCTCCGAAACACTTGAACGCGGGCAACCCGGTCACTCGTGCATTTCGTTGGTTAACTGGAACCAAAACCAGCGACTCCTTTTCGTCAGGTTCACGACGTCGATCAACTCCGCCTCCGGTCGCGGAGGACACACCAGTCTCGAGCGTCTCAGATTTTGAGCGAAAGAGTGTTGCCATCCTGCCTTTTAAGAATGTCGGCAACGATCGCGAAATCGACTTCTATCAGTTTTCCCTCGCCGATGCAGTGATCACAGAGCTCGCGCGCGTTCGTTCACTTGTCGTCAGACCGTCGTCAGTAATTGTGAAGTACCAGAACCGACAGGTTGATCCGGGTGAAGCGGGAAGAGAACTAAGTGTCGACGCTATTCTCACCGCAACTTTTCTCAAGGCCGGGGAACGTTTGCGTGTTACCGCGCAACTGCTCGACGTGAGGACTGCGGAGATTCTTTGGAGCGAACGAATCGACGCAGATGCGAGCGACATCATCAACGTTCAAGACACAATTGTGAAACGGATCGTTGAAGGACTGCGACTTGAGTTGAGTCCCGACGAGGAAGTGGATCTTGCGAAGGGCGGAACTGTAAACGCTGCAGCTTCGGAAGAGTACCTGCGCGGTCGAGATTGTCTTGCAAACTTCATCTATCACACGATTGAACGCGAACACCTCGACTCCTCAATTGAACACTTCCGACGAGCGATCGAGATCGATCCCAAGTTTGCCTTGGCTTACTCAGCACTTGGTAGTTGTTACGTCAATCGAGTTTTGAAGGGACATGGCCAGGCGGGTGATCATGAAAAAGCGAAGCTGGCATTCAAGCGAGCGCTGACGTTGGATCCGAAGTTATTGGAAGCGCGTCGGCACATGGTCTTCATATACCTGACCGGTGGACAAAAGCAGAAAGCCCGCGAAGAAGTGGAAATGTTACGTGCGGAATATCCGAATGATCCGGGCGTGCAGTTTGTACGTGGCGTAGTGGCGCGACTTGATGGCGAATACGAGCGAGCGTTGCGTGCATTCAACCGGATGGTTCGTTTGAATCCGAGTGAGCGTGTCGTTGCCAGTTACAACCGCGCTCGCATTTTCATGTACCAGAGGGATTACGAAGAGGCACTGCGTGAACTGGACGAGGGCAGCGCACTCGAACCTGAGCACCCGATGATCCAGGTGTTTCGAGCACGAGTGCTTTACTATCGAGGCGAGATCGATTCCGCCGTGCGCATCCTGATGCATGTACTTGAGCGACATCCGCACATGGACGGCATGCGTCCTATTCTAGCTATTTGTCTGAGCGCGCAGGGTCATCACACCCAGGCCAACGAACAGTTAACTCATAAAGTCCGACAGGTCGCAGAAGCCGATTACGACATCGCATATTGGCTTGCATCCGCCTACCTGCTCCAGGGACGGCAGGTCGAAGCGCTTCGCTGGCTTGAAACTGCTATCGTCTCGGTAACGAAAACTACCCGTGGTTTGAAAGTGATTCCAACTGGTCTGATCTTCACGGCGACCCCCGCTTCCAGGAGCTTATTGATCGCATCAAGCGACAGCGCTTGCCGCCAGAAGGGGACAAGTCGGAATGAGAACTTTTGTAGTGGGTGATGTTCACGGTCGTTGCGCTCAGCTTGGCAACTTGATCGGAATGCTGCCGCGTAATCCGGAGGAGGACACGCTCGTATTCCTCGGCGACCTGATCGACCGTGGAGCTGACGCACCGGGTTGCGTAGAGCTTGTTTTCAAAATGTGCCGCGAGAACCCTGAGCGCGTGATCTGTCTGCGCGGGAATCATGAGCAGATGCTGATCGATTTTATCGACGGCGCGCACAACATTTGGTTGACACCAGTCACCGGCGGCGAGCGAACGTTTGAGCAATACACTGGACGTCAAGTGAAGGTCGATAGTGAGCAGGATCTGGAAGAGATGCGTTTAGCGCTCGAGCAGGCAATCCCTCCCGATCAGCTGGACTTCATGCATCAGTTACCGCTTTACCACGAAGACGAATTCGCAATTTATGTTCATGCCGGACTCGATGAAGGCAAACATCCGCAGGACGGTTCGCAGCTCGCTCTTTTGTGGACTCGTGACATGAGCTTTTACAAAAACTACAAGGGCAAGCCATGTGTGTTTGGCCACACGCCGACACCGCTGTTGCCTTTACGTGGAAGACTCGGCCGTCACGGGATTTACATTTCTCACAGCGCAATTGGTCTCGACACAGGGTACAACTATCACTCACCGCTGAGTTGTTTGTCCCTGCCGGATTTCAGGCTTTATCAAACCTATGTGGATGGACGTGAAGACACCCATCAGATCACGTCGTTCATTCCTGACACGATCAAGCAGATGCAGAAGAAGGCTGGAATTGTGTAGGGTGTTCTCGAGAGAGTCACCAATACCACTCACTGCCGAAGCTGTGAAAAAATACCACACACGGCAGTGGGTGGATGGTTCAGATCCTTTCTACAAGAGAGCGTCCAGCAAACAATAACGCGCCGCGAACGAACTTGAGTGATTCTTTTCAACGTCATTCGCGGCGCGCCGGCTTCGCAGTAGACAGCTTAGAGTAGAAAAGATCTGGATGGTTCAGATCCTTTCTACAAGAGAGCGTCCAGCAAACAATAACGCGCCGCGAACGAACTTGAGTGATTCTTTTCAACGTCATTCGCGGCGCGCCGGGTTCGGAGTAGACAGCTTTGGAGTAGAAAGGATCTGAACTATCCACCCACTGCCGTGGGTGGTATTTCTTTCACAGCTTATCTTGTGCGGTTGAGGATGTAGTCGGCGATTGATTGCAGAGTGTTGGTGTCGCGATCGATTCTGCTCAGTGCATCGCAGGCAGAGTCGTGTGCTCGTGATGCTGCAACTTTGGCTTCTTTCATCCCATACAGACTCGGGTATGTAGCTTTCAATGAACGGGCGTCCTTGCCTGGTGTTTTACCCAGATCTTCTGCGGTCGCGGTGACGTCCAATACATCGTCGGTAATTTGAAACAACAATCCGAGTTGTGTTGCGTAATCGCTTACAGCTTCAAGTTCTGACGGCGTGGCTCGGGCGATGATGGCGCCACACCGCGCGGATGTACTAATTAACGCGCCAGTCTTCAGGCGATGAATCTCTTCAAGTTCTGAGCCGCTCACCTCGCGTGCTTCAGCATCGATGTCGAGAGCTTGTCCAGCGACCATTCCGCGAGGCGTACCCGCTGCCTTTGTTATCTCCCTGATCAACGCAACTCGAGTGTCTGAATCCAGGGTGAGTTCATTAGCGATGGTTTCAAACGCAAGTGTCTGAAGTGCATCGCCGGCAAGAATGGCTGTTGCCTCGTCGAAACGAACATGACAGGTGGGCCGGCCTCTCCTTAGCTCATCATCATCCATCGATGGTAGATCGTCATGGATCAACGAATAAGTGTGGATCATTTCCAGCGCACACGCAGTTTTCAAAAGCGACGAAGTACTTGCGTTGAATGTTTGACCGGCTGCGATCAGCAAGACCGGACGAAAGCGTTTTCCACCTGCAAAAACACTCCAGCGGATTGCTTCATGAATACGTGTCGGCGTGGTTGTTACTGTTGGAAGGAGACGATCCAATTCACAATCGACCAGCGTGCGATTACGGCTGAGTATGGTATCCAGCGACGCGGTCTCAGAAACGGTCATCGTCGTTTTTGTCCTCGTTGGCGCTAGCAGCTTCGAAAGGTGCGATGATTGGTCGACCCTGGTTATCACGCAGAAGTATTTCAATGCGGCGTTCCGCCTGGCTCAGGCGTTCCTGGCATTCTCTTGAAAGCTTGATTCCCTGTTCGAACAGTTCGAGACTTTTCTCGAGAGGCAAGTCTCCGTTTTCGAGTTGTTGGACGATTCGCTCGAGAGCCTCGAGTGAGGCTTCGAAAGATCTGCTCTGAGCGTCATCGGGTGTCATTTTATCTATTGGACCTCTTCTTTGATTTTGATCCGAGTTGACTCTTAACTAAGTCGAGAACGGTGTTGCCGCCAATGGCCGGCAACTCCTTCATCAAACTATCAACGATTCGTTGCACCAGCACATCGTCGTTTACTTCCACGACTTTCCATCGATCACTGTCACGTTGCATGCCAATTTCTATGGTGCGATCGTTTAGTTTCGACGTGGCCTTCGCCGTATCACCTTGAGTGGTTATCTCGACAAATGATGGTACAGCCAGGGCCACAACAACGAACGGCTTTGGACTCGTTTTCGTTGCGAACTCCTTTATCTCTTTCGCCGTCTCTTCGTGGATTGTTTGTTTTACCTTCGGCATCAGACGCGGCATCAGATTGTCAATCTCTTTTTGGATGGAAGCATTGATCGCTACGCCATAGCGCGCCGAAACCTTCTGGCTCACGTTTGCAATCATTCGCTTTGCAATCTCTTCGTCGTTGATGCGTTTGTCAAACTCATCCATCTGGTTGTTCTGAGCGGCGTCGATAATTAATGCTACTGAGTACGCGGGAGTAGTTTGGTAATAGCGCCACCACAGAAAAATTCCTACCGCCGCTATCAAGACCATCACGATCAAGAAAGCGGCAATAAACGCGAGCACTTTGGGCCAACGTCTTGGCCTACCTGCGCCGGAACGCTGAGGCATGGCCTGCCCATCGTAACCGCGTGGAGGCGAATCGAGATTGATTACTATGCGTTTGCGAATCGGTTCATTGTTTTCCATAGAACACCAGGGGGCTTACTAGATTGCCGATTTTTGATTTCCGATTGTCGATTTCAAGAAGTCCCACCGCGCGGTATCCTCTCGCCAATGCTTCATTCACTCACACGTTCTACGCGTGTTGCCAGTCTTCCCTTTGCCAATCGCACATTTACCTCATCGCCAATAGAAACCTGGCTTGCTTCTCGGACGAGTTTTCCCGAACGGTCCTGCGCGATTGCGTAGCCTCGATGAAGAACTGCCAGCGGCGATAGCGCATCAAGCGATGCAACTGAAACTGCCAGCCGCTCGCGTGAATCTTGTAGCTGGGCTGCGATTGCAATGTCGCAGTTTGTTGCAGCCGTTTCCAAACGAGAACGCAGTGTGGCAACCCGCGTCTCGAGTCGAGCAGGCGATAGCTTTTGTGATACGTAGTTCGTGCGCGATTGTGCTCGTTGCATCGATTGGTTCATGAGCACCTCGAGCAGATGAACTCGCGCGTTTGTATCGACGCGAGCATTTCTCAAACGCGTCTTCACCTCATCGAAAACTCGGGAGAGTGCGTGCTCCTGGACGAGCGAGCGCGCTTCAACAATTCTGTATCGAGTTAGACGCACGAGTTGTCGTCCAAGCTGTTCGAGCGCTCCGCAAAGTTGATCTTCGTGCGCGGCTACGATTTCAGCGGCCGCCGAAGGAGTTGGAGCACGATGGTCGGCGACGAAATCTGCGATCGTAAAATCTGTCTCGTGACCCACCGCAGATATGACTGGGATTACGGAGTTGCGAATTGCTCGCGCAACCTCTTCCTGGTTGAAGGCCCAGAGATCTTCAGTGGATCCGCCACCACGGCCGACGATTAATACGTCCACCAAATCCGAGTGCCGACCTTCACGCAATGCGCGCTCGTGATATTGGTTGATGAAACGAATAGCGCGAGCGATGTCTGGCCCGGCGTGATCTCCCTGCACACGAGCCGGCGAGAACAGAACGTGAACGGTGCGCGTGCGCCGCGAGATTACATTGAGGATATCGCGAATGGCAGCGCCGGTCGGAGAGGTAACAAGACCGACTCGTCTTGGAAAGATGGGCAGTGGCCGCTTAAGTTCTTTCGCGAATAGACCTTCAGCCTGCAATCGATCCCGCAACTGTTCGAACGCAATCCGGAGTGCTCCGGCGCCAACTGGATCGAGCGTTTCGACAACCATTTCATATTCGCCACGCGGCGGATAGACCGTTAGCTTACCGCGTGCGCGAACATGCAGACCATCGGTCGGCCGAAACCGTATGCGCGTGTTGGCAGAGCGAAAACACTTGGCACGGAGCTGCGCGTTCTGGTCTTTGAGCGTGAAATACCAATGTCCGGAGGAATGAGCTTTGAAGTTTGAGATCTCACCTTCAACCCAAACTGAGGCGAAACGCGATTCGAGCGAAGTTCGGACCGCGTTTGTGAGTTCTGAAACGGATAGCGGCCGTCGCTCAGTTTCGTCGAAAAGAGAGGCAAAAAGAGGCTCTGCCATGGTTAGTGATGAAGGATGACGGAAGAGGGATGAAAAGGCAACTACGACCGGTGGCTATTGGGTATTTCAGAAGTTACGCAAGGTCGAATAAGTCTTATAAGTGCTATTCGAGACTGCACTCCCAAACATATTACGGATTTACCCCAATCGCTGGACTCAATCGCACAGACGCTCCATCCCGGTTCGTACGTACTGAAACCCGTGGCGGTGTTGAGGAAACGGAATTTGAAGCGTAAGTGATTGTATAAGCCGTCCGAAGTTGCAGCACTACGTCGTCGTATGCCTTTTGCAGATCTTCGATTCGACGAATCGGGTAATAAATCCCTCCTGAAGCAGCAGCCAGTTTTCGTCCCTCTTCTTCTGCGCGCGACGTCAGAGTCAAAAACTTGGTGCGAGTCGGATCGATGGTCACTTCCGGGCGCGGAACACTTCCTTCCGGTATCAAACCTGAGGGAACGTACAGCGGGTAGATCAAAACACCCGATTCCTGCAATGCCTCGAGTATCGCCGGGAACGGCAGAAACGACTTGTTGTCATCTCCGTCCGACATGACAACAACCGCCGTTCGCTCGCCACGTAGTTGCTTGATCATTTCAGCAAGGACATAACCAAGCGCATCGTATAGTGCAGTCCCGCCGCCCGCATCGATCTCATCAAGTTTCCTTGAAAGCAGTTGCCGGTCAGTGGTGAAGTTTGAGATGACCTGGATGTCGTCCCTGAAGCTGATAATTGCAATGCGATCTTGCGGACTGGCAGTGCGCAGAAAATCTCGAGCTGCTTTGCGAATGAAGTCCATTCGTTCTTCAACACTGCCCGAAACATCCAACAACATAACCAGGTTGAAGGGCTCATTCGCAGCCATCACGTTGGTGATGCGTCGCTCGACACCGTTCTCGAAAACAGTGAAATCAGTTTCGCGCATACCGCCGATCGCGCGACCAAAACGATCCAAAACACTGGCGTTGAAACGTTTGAGTTGTGGCGCGACGACGCTTACAACCGGACCAGGCGCAGTTCGACCGCGTAGCGTCGGTTCCTTCTCGAGTGGTGGTAATGTTTTGGCGAAGTCGCCGAACATTTTGGGCGAAACTTTCCGAATCGCGTTGACGAGTTCCGGATTGCCACTTCGCACTATCGCTCTCGCGGCCTCGGTTAGGGGACGTTCGCGTAAGTCGCTCGGTGCCATGCTGGGATCGACGTTAAGTAATACGACCCCGCGTTGAGTCAGGAAATTCAGTGCGACTCGAATCTCCTTTTCGGCCTTCTTGTCGCCCAATCTTCCGGAAAGTTTGTACTGGCCGCCAGCCTTCTCTTTGATCTTTTCCAGGTCAACGTCGCTCATGTAGCGAGGCTTGCTTGCCGTCCAGATAAAGTCGTATTTCAACGCCTCGAGTGGAACGTCGGCATGGATAGTGCCGGTATTAGTTTTGACGGTCGCTGATTCGATATTTCCTACGACATCAATCAATCCGGCTTCTGACTCGACCTCAATTTTCGATCGATTTGGAACTCGGACAACTACGTCGATGCGATCCTTTTCACTTCTCGCACTCACGTCAATTTCGATTCTTCCACCCTTTGCGGTCGAGGTGATATCAGTGTCCTGGATAGGCAGTCCGGCTGACCGAGCCTCGAAAGTGACTTGCTTCTGCTGTTCATCGGAGGCGATCACACTAACTCTGCCGTTGCGATTGATGACCAGGATGGACGGCTTGTCAGAGGTATCGAACTGACGTGAGTAAGTTTGCGCCGCAGTGAGGCGCGCTGCAGACATAACCACGAGCGCCATTAGCGCAATCATGAGGGGCCTGGGCAGATTAGTAAGTTTTGTATTCTGGGACAGACAACTTGGGCAAGACATCGCGAGTGATCTTGCCCGCCGCGGAGGCAAGGGTCAAGCGACTACAGGGCATGGCGACGCGACCTGAAGGGTTATTGTTCGGTAGGCGAAGTATCGTTCAATAGCTGAGTGGTGTTTTCAGTAACACTGGTGACCGGGGTTAGCCTGGGACTGGTGACCGGTGCCGCAATATTCTTGAACTCCGCAGCCGGGTGGATTTCCGGAACCGCCTGGTGGTCTTGAAGTTCGTTGAGGGTGTACCGGGCTTCGATTAAGCTTTCGATGGCTTTTGCAATAAACAGAACGCCGACCACTCCCATCCACGCCCCGAAAATGAGCCAAATCATGATCCAGTCTTTTTGATTGCTAAAGATGCCCAAAGCTGCGCCCACAAGTGTAGAGGCACTCAATAGTCCCCCACCCTCGATCAACTTTTTCATCGCCAGTCGACGATGGTTCCTGGCGTTGGCACTTAGCCTCGAAGCCTCGGCGTCACGATTAGATAAGTTTGGGGTTTGGTCCGATAACGACAGTGCCACGCCTGCGAGGTTGATTCCGCAAACACGGCAAAACTTTGCCTCTTCAAGGATAGGGGTTGCACAGCCTGGACAGTACATCAACCTTCCTCCCTAAGCTCTGACAGTGCTGATACGTTTACATACTACAACGAGTTTCTTCACGGCCTCTCCTGCAATTCATAAACAAGAGCTTCCCTTCAGTGCGAACTCACCAGCAACCAGGCGGCAAGTGCTGGGACCGCAGGCGTCCCCGCCTGCTGGTTACCCCAAAGTCGACTGTAAGGAAACGGGGCAGGCGGGGACGGCTGCGCTCCCAGCACAAGCGAACCTTTTACATTTGAGGTTGATTGCTAAAGGGTGGGTTATTCGTAAGCTAGACCTTCACGTATGGTGGTTTGCGAAGTCTTCCAGGCGGGAATCAGGGTCGCCAGGAAACTCGCGATCAAGGTCACGCCCAACCAGATCAGCAAACCCCACCACTCAAACTTGAAGTGAAGCCCATTCGTAAACACGAACCGCACGAGCAAATCACCTAACCCACGACTGATGGGCCATGCCATCAGGGCCGCGATTGTCCAGCTCATCAGGCCGATAGCTACGCCTTCAATAATCACAACCATCGAAACGATTCCGGCCGTCGCACCGATCGCACGCATCACTGCAATCTCACGACGACGCTCCATGATGTTGAGACTCATCGTTGTCATTAATCCGAGTGTTCCAACCCCGCCCACAATCACGGACATAATGATAAGGAAGACGTAGATCATTAACATGTGCTGGTCAAAAGCGTAGCGGTTGTCAGTATTGCTCGCGCTCCCCCGCGCTCGAATGCCCTCATTCTCGAGGTTCTTTTCAAGCAATGCTTTTGTTAGGTCGATTGAATCTGCATCTGTCTTTTCCAAAGCCAACCGCAGACTATTTATTTCTCCTGGATGACTCTCTGAAAAGGAGCTTATTGGTGCGTAAGCAACCGCTGGTGAAAACGTTTCTCTCGCAATACCAACGATGCGCCAGGTTGCATCGCCTGGACCGATCCGGAGAGCGACGGTGTTTCCAACCTTCAACTGCGGCTCGCGCCTGGCAAGAGTATCGTTAATTACGAGCGCATCCTTATCGGAAGCCAAGAGACCTCGTCCTTCGATTATATTCAACTGCAACATCCGAGTCTCGGGTGGCAGCGCAAGCACAGTGAATCGATTACGTGTCTCAACGTTGTCGTGGAGGCCGCCGCTCGAATGAGGATCGTTTTCAGGCTTACTTAGTGGGTTTTCAACTACTGACCCTTCCGTCGCAAACCATCCTTCAAAGCGAGTCACTCCTGGTGTGTTACGAACGGCGTTTTCAATTTTCGCCAGTGGTTGTGGCCCACTGAACCATACTTGCAGGTCAAACTTGCGAGCAGCAAAAAGTTGGTCGAGCGTATTGATCATTGAAGCGCGTACATTGAGCGCGGTCATGAAGAACAAGCCGCCGGCTGATAGTGTTAGGAGCGTGAGCAGAAGTCGCGCGCGACGACGAAAACTGTTTCTGAGCGACAACAGAACCAGGCGCGAACCACCTCCGAACCTCGTGAGAAGTTTATCGACCAAATGGTTTCCGAAGGCTGTTTGCGAGACGCCAAAATTCGAAAGTGCTTCACGTACAGATACGCCGGATCCTCTCCAGATCGGGTAGATGGCTGCGAGCAACGGCGAGACGATTCCGACCAGTACCACTAGCAGATATACCCATGCCGGCGCCGCAAAGCTGTTTATGTCGAAATTCAAAAAATCAGCCATGTAGCGACACAAAAGCCGGCAACCCAGAATGCCGAGCGGAAGCGCGATTGCAGTCGCAAACAGGCCAAGCACGAGTGCCTGGGCCAGATATAACCTGCAGATTCGGAGACGTGTGCCGCCAACGGCTTTCATCATTCCGACCTGGCGAACCTGCGAAGCCATCGTTGCGGTTAACAAATTGACAACCAGGATTCCGCTTAGCGCGAGCACAAACAGACCAAAGCTCGACATCGCCAGGAGCAGCACGCCAGTTAAATCGGAGTGTGGGTGTTTACCTGGCTTTGGGAACTCGACGCGGCGAACTTCGTGTCCATTTGCTTCGATGACTTGCTTCACTGAAGCCGCAACTTCGCGAATGTGGTTTTCGTCAAAGCGGTTTTGCGCAACCAGGATGTTCATCTGGTCCAGGTAGGGTTCTTCGCCGAGTTGTTTTAGAGTCGCGAGGGTAATGTAGCCATAAACAATGTTCTCCATACGTGCCTGGGCTTGGCCCACGTCGTGAACACTGCCGCTAACACGAAGGCTTTGTTCCTTACCGTTCAGCGTCTTAACCGTGACACTGTCGCCGATATGCACGTGTGCGACCTGAAAAGCATCGCGTTCGATGAGTATCTCGCCGGTCGCCGGTGGCCAGGCGCCTTCCTGCGGTTCAAGTTTGCTAATTCGAATGTCGCCGTAGTCCTTAACGACAAACAGAAACAACTGTCGCCACTGCATTGGTCCTGTTTTGATTTGCCCGCCAATAACTCGACGTGTTTCAGCGTCACTGACAGCTGGATTCGCCAACACTGCGCGTACGACATTGTCATCAAGCGGATCAGTGCGGAACACAGCAGACGCAGGGTTGGTTGCGAGATAACCCCGGTCGAGCTCCCGAGTGAGAATCGCATAGGCAGACATGACGGATTCAAACGCCGCCACACCAAGTGCAATCGACACAATAACGAGCGCTGTACGCGTTCGTTGCTGCCACACATCTCGAAAGGCCTTACGCCAGATCGTAGTCATAACGTACCTGTCGTGTCGGTGAGAAGTGCGCCATCAGAAATTTCGACCATCCGATCGGCAATAGCCGCAATGCCGGTTTCGTGAGTTGCAATGACGACTGTCTTACCGGCACGTTTTAGTTCAATGAGAAGATCGAGAATTGCGCGAGCGGTGATCGAATCCAGATTACCGGTTGGTTCATCGGCGACAACGATTGGAGGATCGTTCGCGAGGGCACGAGCAATTGCCACGCGTTGCTGTTCTCCACCCGAAAGTGTTGTGGGAAGCTTGTCCGCATGAGGTGCGACACCGACTCGATCGAGCAAAGCAATAGCGCGTTGGCGTCGTTCCGCACTTGGATAAGTGCGACAGAAATCCATTGGCAGCATTACGTTTTCAGCTGCAGTTAGCGTTGGGAGCAATTGAAAAAACTGAAAGACAAAACCGACGTTGCGCCCGCGCCATTCAGCGAGCTTGCTTTGTCGCAAGTCATGGATTGTGGTTCCGTTCACAGCGACGGTGCCGCCTGAAGGTTGATCGATTCCTCCAACGACGTTCAAGAGAGTTGACTTGCCGCTGCCCGATTTGCCGATGAGACCGACAAACTGACCTTTCTCGATTTCAAGGGTAACGTTACGAAGAGCCGAGAACTTGCCGGCCGGGGTCTCGTATGTTTTGTTGATGTGTTGTAATGAGATCATTTCCAATCCGTTCGAAGGAAGTTTTGGCAATCTAGAGTCGGGTTACGCATCTGTCCAGCGACCCGATCGCGAAATTTGCAGTTCCTGAACAGTGAGGTATGAAATGTCCGGAAACGAAAAGAGCGTCAAGGTAAATCATTCGCTGCGCACTGGCAAATTAGACGCGCGAGTGCGCCGAACTCGCGACGCGTTGGGAGATGCCCTGGTTACATTGATGCTCGAAAAGCCGTTCGATGAAATTACCATCCAGGATGTGCTTGATCGCGCTGGAGTAGGGCGCTCTACCTTCTATTCACACTTTAGCGACAAAGACGATCTGTTGTTGAGTGATGCGGAAGAGTTTTTTGAAGGGATAGCGATGGCGTTGTCACTTCACGGTGACAAGTCGGATCGAGTGTTTCCCGTGAAGGAGTTTTTCAGCCATGTTGGTGAAATGCGCGCGTTTGTGTCGGCATTGGTGACGTCGGGAAAGTTGCAGGCGAATCTAGAACTGGCCCAGGGCCATTTTGCGCGCGGAATCGCTCAACGATTTGCAGAATTGCCGCGAGCGAAGTCGATCGCTGAAGACGAACATCGCGCCGTTGCATTCGCGCAGGCAGGATTGTTGTTGTCGCTGCTAACGTGGTGGATAGATCATGGCATGAAGGAAGCGCCGGAAAGATTGGATGAGTTGTTTCACCAGATGGTCTGGAATGGCGTGAGTGGAAGCTGATTATTTGATATTGGAGATAATTGGAGATTTGATATTTTGTTATTCGAGATTAACGGCGCGCCGTATAAGGAGCCCTTACAATTCCCCGAAGCGTCCTAAATATCAAATAACAAATATCAAATCTCCAATATCAAATAATCGGTCCCTGGCAATACTTCTTCGCCAATCGCTGTATCGTATTCACGTTTCGCAGCGTTGACTTCATACCCAGACTCTTTTCCAACAACGCTCCGTAGTACTTCGACTCGCCCGCATCACGCCGGTACAACCAGTAAATTTCACGATCGTTGAGATGAAACACGTCGATAGTGGTCTCTAATAACGCCATCTTCTTTTTGACTTCCTTCGTTGGTTCGGTAGCCAGGAAGCCCACGTACAAAGTGTTGGTTTCATCTGAGAGCTCTTTGTCGCTGAAAGGCTTGTAGTCCGCTATGAGTTTCAACTCTGGAATTGAGCGGACGAATGTCATCACTTCGTAGCCAAGCGCTTGCTTGAGATGCTTTTCGATCTTGCGTTCCAACGCTTCGCCGTCCGTTGTCTTCGCATCAAAAATTACGTTGCCGCTTGCTATGAAGGTCTCGACGTTGGAAAACTTCAGCGCTTCGAATAGTGCGCGCAGTTGATCCATCTTGACGGTGTGCCCACCAACATTAATTGCTCGAAGGAATGCGACGTACTTAGGCATGTTGATCTAGAGAAGTGAAAGCAGTTTTTCAGGCGCTATCAGTTTCCAAGCTTCGGTGATGTGTTGCCTGAGTTCTTTATCAGTGACACGAGGCAGTTCGATTCCAACCCATCCCGCGGGACCAACGTATGGCGGTCGATAAAACTTCTTTGGATTGCTTTCGATCAGGGCTGCCTGGACGCCTATCGCTGCTGGAACTGTTACGGCGATGTGACCGTCATTGTGATGATTGATTGAGCACATCGCGAAGACACGTTTCTTCACGAAGAATGTTGGTTCGCCATGCGAGAGTTTTTCCCAGGATTCCGGGAGTGAGAGACAGATCTTTCGGACTCGTTCGACGTGCTTTTCTGAAGAAGGTGGTTTCGGTGCAGGTTCTTTCATAAGTTCACACTCTGCGTACCTGCGCCTCTGCGTTGAAAGTTCTTCTATCACCATTTAACGCGGAGACGCTGAGGACGCCGAGACGCAGAGATCATTTCTTCCTGGCAGCGATCGCCAGCGTGTTTTGAGATGGATCCTGGAAGAAAGCCATCCATTCCTCTTCGCCGGCGCCTCCAAAAGTTCCAGCCTCATCCTTGAAGATCATGTGTGGACCTTGAAGGAACGTTACGCCTGACTTAACGAGTTGTGCATGAGACTCTTCGATATCGTCGACGCGAAAGTAGATTGTCGCTTTCGGCCCATTGTTTTCGAGTAGCAGACGCGTTCCGGAAAATTCGAAGAAGGCCAGACCCGGTGGATCAAACTTCGCAAGAAACTTCGCCCCGAGTTTGTCGCGGTAAAACTCGATCGCTTCGTTTAAATCTCGCGCGTAGACGGCGACCTGGTGAAGTCTATTGATTTGCACTTTGGTCGGCTCCTTTGTTGTTGCCTTGGGTGAACAGTTTTACGAGCTTACCATCGCCTGAATCGATCAGGCGATCAAATGTTAGACCAACTTTTTGCAACACTCGAGCTGATGCTTCGTTCGTTGGTTCTGTTATGGCAACGATGCGGCTGATTCCCAGAGACGAAGTTGCGAAGCTCATCACAGCTGCTGCAGCCTCGGCGGCGTATCCATTGTTCCAAAACTCAGGCAGCAATGCGAAGCCGATATCGACATCGGGGAGCATGTCGCGCTTGATAAGCCCACAAATTCCTACGCTCGTTTCTGACTGTTTGAGTTGAACGAGGTACAAGCCGAAGCCGTGTTTTTCATAGCTGGCGATTGGGCCAGTAAGGAGGTACTGCCGAGCATCGTCGAGGGTCCGAACGCCTTTATCGCCGATATAGCGCAGAAATGATGGTTCGTTCAGAAGGCGCAGGATGAATTGAAGATCGCGCTCGACACTGAGATGACGGAGTGTCAATCGATCGGTCTCGAGAGTGAAGATCTGGTTTGTGATCTTGGGAATTGTCTTCGTGCTCAAAATGATTTGAAAAAGCACCCGTGTGGTGTCGGCTCGTACTAAAGAAACGTGAACATCGGTCGAATAGGTTCACGACGTCCTATATTAAGCTCTACCTTCCATCACCAATCATTGCGATGTTGGCCCAGTAGTACGGATGCTGGTACTCGGTGGACCGACGCAACTTCAAGACACTCTGGTAAAGCGCGGTCGACTTCGGTCGCATTGTACGAGGATCGGGACGTTGTTGGGTGTAGAACTGCGTCATAAGTTGTGATAACGCCGGAGACTTCACTTCCCATCGCGTCAACATAGTTGTCGGACTGCCTGCGACAAACCACGACCACGACCAGCCAAGTGCTGCTCCCCCTGCGTAATTGCCACTGCTTTGCGCGCCTGATAGCACAACAAGCTGCGCAGTAGTTTGCAGATTCATGATTTCACGCGATTGCAGAACCCCGTCTGTATTGTCGGCGCCGGCGGCCAGGCTGACAAACGACGACATAGCACTCGTATCATCAAGCAGTGCGGGAGCGGCAAAGTGCAGGATCCCCGCGTTTGATAGTTCAGTTCTAACGCGTTCCTCGGTCGCCGCCGTTCCCGCAAAAATCTGACTCCTTGTGTTGCCGTAAGCACCGGCAATACTTCTGACCTCGTCTTCTTGCTGGGGTGTGGTTTCAAACTTCCGATTTGCGTAAGCAAGTTCGAGTCGCTGCTTGATTTGTGCTGTTAACACTGGCATCGAAAACGCTTCGAGCTGAAGGTTGCGGCGCGGAGTTACTGTTGCTTTCCGCATGTCGCGTAACGCTGAGAAAGACGGCGCATAAGAGACCTGCATTTGGTCCACAACAAAGTGATCGTCTGCGGGTTGCAACGCCTCGAAAGGCAAACGCCAGAGGACGCCGTCGGGAACGACGATCAGTTTCGTCTTCAAAACAAGCTGATCGCCTGCGGGCTTCAAAAGTAAGTCATACAGTTCTCGCGCCGATCGAGAATAGTCCTCCGAACGTGACGCCAGGCGCTGTTCAAACTCGCGGACACGTAGGGCCAACTCATCGTTTTTGACGTTGAGCGGATATATTTTCAGCGAGAGTGGCCCACTTCGTTTTGCCCGTAAATTTTTTGCGCGACTCGAATCCGAAGTAAGAACAAATAGATAAGAGTTGTTTTCGGTGATCGTGTATTCGACGAGGGCCGTTTGACTGTCATTGAGAAGAGAACGAATCTCCTCTATCTGCAACGGTGCGAGTTCGCCGCGCTCAATCTTCAGGTGTGGGTGCGCAGTGAAGAGCTTCTCACGGAATTCGGCGAAGGCGGCACGCGTTTGACTGAGTCGATCGCGAAGCTTCGCACGCCGCGCGTCGTTTGAGTTGCGAAGCTGTCCCTCGCGATCGAGTTGCAATTCAAAAGAAGCGGCTTCACCGGCAAGTCGTTGTTCCTCGGTTACCTCTGCCGGTGTTAAGCCTTTCTTAGTTTTTGCATTGCTGGTTCGTAGCAGTTCGCTCAAAGCCTGGACCTTGGCGCGTTCTGCGTAATCAAATGCCTGACCGGCGCGATTCTGATCGACTAGCAGGTCAAGCGCCGCCAGATAAGGTAAGTGACTACTTCGACCACTTCCTTCAATGCTTGCGGGACGCGAACGCAGCGACTCAACTATCGAGATAGAATCGGCAAACGCCTGGGTAGCTTCGGGCAGGTGGTCCAGCCCTCGATGCGCCTTACCACTTAACATCACCGCATACCACAGCACATCGACGCTATCCAGCTGACGCGCCAACGAGGCAGCATTTTCAGCGGCACTGAGGGCTTTGGAATACTCGCCCTGGAATAAGAAGGCCTCCGACAGTCGTGTCAGCGTGTCCGCGATTCGCTCCTTATTACCAACCGCATTGAATAACTCCAGGGCTTGTTGGTAGCTGTCGAGTGCTTCGGAGTAGTTCCCTTGTTTTAGGAGGGCAGCGCCGATGCCTGCAAGAATATCGCCTTGTCCGGATTTGTCTTCCATCTCGACCCGTAATGCGAGTCCCTTGCGATACGACTCAAGCGCTGACACATAATTTCCCTGAGAGTAATAGACATTTCCGATGAGACTGTGGACGCGCGCCGTCTCAATCTTGTTTGCAGTTGCTTCAAACTCCGCCAGCGCTTTGCCGTAGTACTCCAGGGCGCGTTGCGTGTCTCCTTGCAACGCGCGCACTAGACCGATGCTTCCGAGGGTCGTGCCAGTTGGCATTCTTTGCTGCTCGAAAATGACAAGGCTACGGAAGTAGCTTTCAAGTGCGGCCGCAAAATCCCCGCGTGCACGATGAACATTGCCAACGCCTCGTAGCGAGGTTGCGAGGCCGCCTTTGTCGCCGAATTGCTCCTGGAGAACTGCGTTGCGCTGAAAGAATTGAAGTGCGTCGTCGTAATTTCCCTGGTAGAAGGAGGAGTTGGCCGCACCATTGAGGGCGGCGATCATTCCGGCCGCATCGCTCTTGGTTTTGAGACCTTCGAAGGACTGTTTGTAGTAACTGAGAGCGGCTGAGTAGTCGCCTTGCATGTAGAGAGCATCGGCGACTCGCACAAGCTGATCAGGGTTGCTGTTTGCTTCAGTGCTCTTGAGAAACGCTTCGGCAGCCGCGGCGAAGTCTCGTTGCCCATAGTAGATGGTCCCAATACTGCTCCAGGTGTTTGCTATCTCTTCCTTATCGCCGAGCGCTGTGAACTCCTTCAAAGCTTGTTGAAGCGTGGCGAGCGCTTCTGCGTCACGTCGAGTCTCTTTGTAGATCAAGGCGAGGCCGGAGAGCGCTTTTGCTGATTCGTAGTGGTTGGGTACTTCACTGAACAGTTCGCGTGCTTTCCGATAGTTTTCGAGAGCCGCGGGATAGTTGGCCTGGAAATAATAGACGGTGCCAATGTCCAGTGATGCTGAGGCGACTCCTTCCTTGTCACCGATTTGTTCCGCGATGTTCTGGGCGAGTCCGTAGATATCAAATGCGGTTGAATAGCGACCGGCCATGAGGTGTATGTTGCCTTCGCGGATAAGTGCCTTGCGAAGGTCAGGCGTCATCAGTTCTTTCTTAGTTGAGAGGAGTGAAGTTCTTTCCTGGGGAGATTTTGTAATCAGGACAGTGGCGAAGTCTTCGACATTTGAGATTGGCGGAGGATTCTGCGCGTGCGTCGACAGCGAACAGCCGATTACTGTGACGAGCACAAAGACGGAGAGTCGTTTAGGAAGTTCCATAAGTATTGAGCGCTAAACTGAAATTGTGGGTAAGAAAGCCAGACCGTTGGACTTTAGACATCCGCTGACTGGTTTAGTTCCCGGTTCGACCTACGAGGTTGCCCGCTTCAGAGTATTGATTGTACTAGCGGGCTTTCGGTTTGTATTCCCGAAATTTGCGTTTTACGTGTACGGACTGGCCGAAAGTTGATGAGTAGGCCGTAATTGATGTGACTGGCAGTGAGGTGGTGGATAAGTTTAACTTCGTGTTCTTTGAGAAGATTCCGACCTGATTTGACCTCAATGATGGGTTTGTTATTGATGAGATCTTGTGCAAAGCCGCTTATTGGTATTCGGACTTTGTTCAAAGTCCCCCGATGCAGATTCACAATTTAGAAATGCCTTTGACCCGAAGCAACCGGATGCGGCCTGGGCGCGACCCTTGCGTAAAGGCTCTTGCCTGCCGGCGCTGCCAGGAACTCGCGCGGCTATGCAACAGAAGGCGGAGCCTCAGTCTTGTGTGGCGCCATCCGAAAAGCCAGAGGCTTTCCACAAGGAAGGCGGCCAAGCCGCCCCGCGAGCCACCCGCGCGAGCCACCCGCGAGCCGCCGGTCCAGTTTTATGTGTTTACGATTTGTCTTGGTTGGACTGCTACGGTTAGAAGGCTTTATATCGATCCGGCTTCTCTACTCTAATCCAGGCGATCGTGAAGGACCACACCCCGAGGAGTCAGCCTTAGGGGCTACAGTTTCATTCTGACGGAATAAGGTCGTTGCCGTTTGCTACCAGTTGACCGTGTGAGTCTTCTTCCCAAAATACGGTTTGTTTATCCGCGCTTCGGACAGGGCCAGACGTCCGGAGTCGCAGCTGCATGCCACGACCATACGCGAGGCTCGAGGTCGTCCTTTTGAAGTGTTCATTAACTCGCACATCCACCTGCGCGAGAGCATGACTCACTCCCACCTCTAAAAGTCGAACAACGAGTCGGTGCGGACGTACGGTCGTGGCATTCTTCAGAGCAGTTCACTACTGCCAATGCTGGGGCGAACTTATTGAGTCGCTGGCTGAGACCTTCCCACTTCCAGACTTTCATGCTCTTCAGCCTGGAGACCCCTCTCTTACTCCAAGGTCGCGCTCTGGGTAACTGATAATTCCCTCTTCGCCGCTTGCGCCTCAAGTTCCTCTACTGGTGGAGGTCTTGGGGCGCAAGCCTAAGCGAAGGCCGCCGGGGTGAGGATACCCAATCCGACCAAGGACCAAGTTGGCCCACCGGCTGTTGTTGCCCCCTCTCACAACCGGAGTCGGATAAAACACCGCGAAAGTGTCTACTTACTTTCTTGCCATTTTTCTGGACTTCCTCATAAAATCTCGGCGTCTAGAAATTGGCTGCGGCGCCTGACGGTGCGGGGACTATACTCACAGCTTTTTCAGAAGTCCTTAGAAAGCTCTCAAAGAGTTATTAGCTGATTCTCAATCACCTATGCCTCATAGCAATATCCTCTGCTACGCTTTTGACCATTTTCAATTTGATGTCGATCAACGTGTGCTGACGCGCGCGGGTAAGGCGGTTTCACTCACCCCAAAAGCTACCGACATTCTGATCCTCTTGTTGAGAAATGCCGGTCAACTTGTTGAGAAAGATGAGTTGATGAAAGAGGTCTGGCCCAACACCTTCGTTGAGGAAGCAAACGTTACTCAAAACATCTTTACCCTTCGACGGGCGCTCGGCGAAACAGAGTCGGGCAAGAGCTACATCGAGACGGTGGCGCGACGCGGTTATCGCTTTGTCGCGGATGTCACGTTGGCAAAAACACCGGCACGTGGCGTTCGCAACCTCAGGGACATCGATGACGAGACTTTGGTTCAGTCCCCGCCGTCACTGGCCGTGTTGCCGTTCATGAACGCGACCAAGGATGAAAAGTTTGAATACCTGGCTGAAGGCATCACCGACAACCTCACCAACAACCTTTCGCGGATAGACAAGTTGCGAATCATCTCGCGCAGCGCTGTGTTTCGATTACGCAGCGGGCAAACGGATTTCCAAGAGATTGGCCAAGCGTTAGGTGTGGATGCAATTCTGAGTGGCAAGGTGCAAATGAGAGGTTCGAACCTCGCGGTGAGCGCCGAGTTGATTGAGGTGAATAGTGGTTGGCAACTCTGGGGTGAGAGCTTCGACCTGGCAGTCAAGGACATTCTGGAAGTTCAAGATGAGATTGCGAGACAGATATCTTCGACGTTGCGTTTGAAACTGACGGGCGAGGAAGAAAAACGAATCACGACGCGCTACACGGAGAACTCCGCTGCTTATCAAGCGTACCTCGAAGGTCGTTATCACTGGAGTAAGTACACGCAAGCAGGAATTGAGAAAGCGATTGTTCATTTCCGCGAAGCGATCGAATTGGACCCTAACTATGCACTGGCGTACTCGGGAATCGTTGATTGCCATTTGAGATTAGCAACAAACTATTTGCCGCCTGAGGGAGATCTGTCATCGTTGGCCCAAAATCTCACGGCCGAATTCCAACCAGATTTATCGGCTAACGACGAGTACTTTGCCAGGTTGTCGCTGAGACAAGAATGGGACTGGAAAGTCGCCGAAAGAGAGTTGCGGCGTGCAAGCGAACTTAGGACAAATTACCCGTCTGTTCATCAATGGCAGTTCGTCTACCAGCGAACTAGTTCATTAGTAAATTCTGCGTCCGCTGCTTCCTCAAGTGATTCTGGGGCCAAGGAACGAAGGTTACCCACTGATTATCTTTCCCAGTTTAGGCTCTGTCGCAACCTCACGCCGGCAGAAGAGATTCAAATCATCTGCACCGTCGCCAGGGAACAAACTAACGTCGGAAACTTCACAGCTGCATGCCTCATCTTCGGCGAATGGTGGACTCCTGGTAAGTGGCCAAAGTTGAATCATCTCGATCTCTACGCGTGCGCGGACCTCTTGTTCACGCTGGGAATGTTAGCCGGAAATGTAGCGAGTGCTCGCAGAGTTTCTAGTGGACAAAAGTACGCCCAAGCTCTCTTAAATGGTGCAATCGCGTTTTCAGAACATATCGGATCTAGGTGGTTGGTATCGGAGGCTCGTGTGGAGCTGGCAAGGAGCTATTACCGTGAAGGCCTATTCGATCTTGCGGGAGCCACATCTAGGCAAGCTCTCCTTGATATTGGTTGTCTTGATAATGAGTTGAAGGGGGTCTGTTTGGTCTTATTAGGCGCGATTTATCGAGACGCGGGTCGCCTTGGAGACTCAATTAATCGACTTAAAGAGGCAGCCGAGGTAGTGACCTCACCAATGTCGCTCATTTCAGGTAGGTATCACCATGAAATCGCAACCACCCTTAAAGAAAGCGCTGTCTTATCTTTTTCAGAGGAGCACTCGCGAAAATCATGGGACAACTTCCACGCTGCTTTGTTCGCATTGGAAGCGATTGGTAACCATCGCCATTCAGCTGCGGCAGAAAACAACCTGGGCTATCTCCTTCTAAACCTGAAACAGCACCAAGATTCAGAGTTACATTTGCTCCGAGCAAAGCGGTTCTTTTCTCGTTTTGGGGACGACGTCCGCAGCGCGCAAGTAAACGACACCCTTGCCCGTTTATATATTGAGACGGGGCAGCTAACACGAGCTGATGAGAACATTTCAAACGCCGTTCGAGTATTAGAAACCACTGACGAGGATGGCCTCCTCGCCGAAGCTCTAACTACCAAAGGAATTATTCTTTTCAAAACAGGGCGGGCGGGGCGAGGCTAAAAGGGCTTTTGAGGGAGCTTACAGAATTGGCGAGCGTTGCGGCGATCATGAGGGAGCCGGGCGTTCGTTGTTAGTTATGGCGGAATGTATTGGAACGGATCTTGACGACGACGAAAGAAGAGAGACCTGTCGAGCGTTGAGACGGTTGCTAGCTGTGACGCAACAAGCCTCTATAGTAGCGAGGCTGAAACAGACACTCGCGGTCTTAGCAGGCGGTCCAGTCTAACCATCGAATCTCAATTTTAGTTTCTTCCGAATCCTCAGGAAGAATATTAGTTGATCCTTAATCCTCTTATGCCTCATAACAATATCTGCTACGCCTTTGACTTATTTCAATTCGATGTTGAGCAACGTGTGCTGACTCGCGAGGGAAAGGCTGTTCCTCTCACTCCAAAGGCCACGGACATTCTGATCCTCTTGTTGAGAAGCGCCGGGCAGCTCGTCGAGAAGGATGAGTTGATGAAAGAGGTCTGGCCCAACACCTTTGTTGAGGAAGCTAACGTTACTCAAAACATCTTTACCCTCCGCCGGGCGCTTGGCGAAACGGAGTCGGGCAAAAGTTATATCGAAACCGTTGCGCGACGTGGTTATCGTTTTGTAGCTGATGTCACCCTTGCAAAAGTGCCGTCGCCTGGTGGTCGCAACCTGAGAGAGATCGACGAAGAGACTTTACAACAGGCGCCGCCGTCACTCGCCGTGTTGCCGTTCACGAATGCAACCAACGATAAGAACTTTGAGTACCTGGCTGAAGGCATCACCGACAACCTCACGAACAATCTTTCGCGGATCGACAAGTTACGCATCATTTCTCGCAGCGCTGTCTTTCGCTTGCGCAGTAGTCAGTCAGATCCACAAGAGATTGGGAGCGCGTTAGGTGTGGATGCCGTTCTCAGTGGCAAGGTGCAAATGAGAGGCGCGAATCTCGCTGTGTCTGCGCAGTTGATCGAAGTGAATAGCGGTTGGCAACTCTGGGGTGAGAGCTTCGACCTCGCAGTCAACGATATCCTGGAAGTGCAAGACGAGATTGCGCGAGAGATATCTTCGACCTTTCGTTTGAAACTCACGGGCGAAGAAGAAAAGCGAATCACGACTCGCTACACGGAGAACTCTGCCGCTTATCAAGCATACCTGGAAGGTCGCCATCACTGGAGCAAGTACACGAAGGCGGGGATTGAGAAAGCAATTGTCCATTTCCGCGAAGCGATTGAATTGGATCCGAATTACGCGCTGGCTTACTCGGGAATTGTCGATTGCTATTTAAGACTGGCAACTAATTATTTGCCACCAGAGGAGTACGGATCCGCCGTCAAAAACAAATCGAGCTTCGAACAAGTTGAACCGGCAGACCCTTCACTGCCCGTTCGCATTCGTCATGAGTGGGATTGGAAGAACGTGGAAAGGGAATCGAGAAGAGCCAACGATCTGCAGCTTAGTTATCCCGCAGCTTATCAGTGGTATGCGGCGTACAAATTTGCTCGTGCTCTGTTAGCCAAATCTAAATACCAGGGCGAGAGTCAGACGGAAACGGATGCGTCACCCTCGCATTTAGGACTGTCCGACCGAATTCCTTCATCCAAACTTACTCAAACTGAGGCTATTCAAATTCATTGCATTGTCGCGAGAGAACAAATCGACATCGGCAATTATGAAGCGGCCTGCGCAATGCTCAAACCTTGGTGGGTGTCGGGTCAATGGCCAAGCGGAGAAGGGCTCAGCCTTGGCGCCCATGCTGACTTGCTATTTACCGCCGGAGTATTAGCCGGCTGTGTTAGTAGTACTTTACAAATCCCAAACGGTCAAAAGCACGCCGAGACATTGATTAACGGTGCTATAGCACTTTTCGAACATCTTCGCAGCAGAAGATGGGCCGCTGAAGGGAGAATAGAGATTGCTTTGTGTTATTACCGACAGGGTATGTTTGACTTGGGCAGGTCGACGTTAGCCACAACACTAGATTCTTTGGGCAAGGACAACGAAGAACTCCAGGCACTTGCCTTAGTGAGGCTAGCAAGCTTGGAACGTCATGCTGGCCGCTTAAATGATTCGCTTGAAAGACTCAGTTCAGCACTTCGCAAGGTGGAAATATCGGGACCTTGGGTAAACGGTCGATGCCAACTAGAACTCGCTTCGACGTACAAGGACATGGCAGCTTCGGATCCCGATCTCACCTCCTATTTTGATCGAGCACTCAAGCATTATGAAAGGGCGTCTTTCGAATTCGATGCGATCGGCAATCACCGATTGTCTGCGATTGTGCAAAACAATCAAGGGTTCCTCTTACTAACTCTCGGGCGGTATGAGGGTGTTGAGCAGGTACTCCGTCGTGCACGACGAGTGTTTGAAAAGCTCTGCGACCATGTGAGGACGGCGCAGGTTGATGAGACCATAGCCAGGCTCTACTTAGCTGTAGAGGATTATTCCGCTGCTGAAGATGCTATTGAGCGCTCGATTCATGTGCTTGAGCAAGGAGATGAGGATGCTCTGTTGGCAGAGGCTTTAACGACGAAGGGTTTAGTATTGTGGAGTTCCGGCCGCATCGCGCAAGCCAAAACTGTTCTTGAAGGCGCTCACCGAGTTGCTGAGCGATGTGGTGACCGAGAGGGAGCAGGTCGGGCCTTACTTTTGGTATTGGAGAGAATGCCAGAACTCATGAGTAAGATGGAACAGATTGAGATGTGTTTAAGAGTCCAGTTACTTTTGGATGAAACTCAACAAACTTCAACCCGCCTCAGGCTTGAAAAGTGTTTAGAAGAGTTCGGAGTTCATTGAGATCTTAAGTCAACCAGGATCCCTTCCGTCGGGGGAATAAAACCCTTTCCAATGTTGCTCGTCATAATTTTTCCTCCAGCTTCGAGCCTCGCATTGACTCATCTACTCCGGCTGGCACAAACATTGCCATTTTTCAGCTCGGGGTTTGATTCGGCTCAAACCGACTCAAATTGACCTAGTTTCTGTCTTTGGAGACGCGCAGATTGACCGATTCAACCAGATTGACCTTAGGCTTGCTGCTACCAAATGGTTGAAGTTGAAAACACGATGCGCATGCCGATGTTCCCAAGGATGTTTAAGGCAGAATCAGATACGCTATCAGATTTCATGCCAATATTTCCGGACTTGCTCACCTGGCTTGCCGTTGAATCGTCCGTGTTGGAAGTGCGCATACCAATGTTTCCTCCCAATGCAACGGAGGAGAGAGCGACCGTCAATAGGGCTGCCATTAAAGTTGATTGAATGCGTTTCATGATGATCTCCTTAGTGAATCGGCCTGTTGACTCTTAAGGCTGGTTTCGGTTGCCGCCAAGCTTTCTGGAATCAGCCTTCTCAAATTAACTGTTAACGCCATCTTCCTTTTCAAGGCATGTGCCACTGAAACGCTAGCTGTCGTAAGGACCGTAAACTACGCAAACTAAAAGGGTTCGCAAAGGAAATGGAAGTGTCGAACCTATAGAGAGAGGTGAAAGCAGAATTGAATACTTTGTAACCAAAGGCCGTCATACCTCGGCTTGGACGTCCAGTAACTGATTTCCCTTTAGTAACTTACAGTCGTATCGACGCCGATGCCTTCGGGGAATGTATACGACGTTGGCAGTGGATACTCCGTAGCCACTCCCGTTATTCGCTTCATGCAGATACGCAGTTCACATCTCGACCCATCAACCAGTCCGCTGACTTTGAGTGAGCGTGTTCGCGCCTGCTGCACGATCGCACGGGAAAAGATAGAGAGCGGTGATTACGATTCTGGATGCGCCACACTGAGAGCCTGGTGGAGTCTGGGTGAGTGGCCCAGTATCAAATATCTAGAACCGAGTGCTGCTGCCGAGCTTCTTCTTACCACGGGTGCTCTCACTGGGTGGATCGCGAGCACCAAGCAAACTGATGGTGGAAAGAAAACCGCAGAGGCTCTACTTAACGGGGCCATAGCGATGTTCGAGTTGATGGGTGAACAGCCAAAGGCAGCCGAAGCGCGAATCGAACTCGCCTGCTGTTATTTTTGGCAAGGGCTATTTTCGTTGGCGCGCAACACCCTGCGTGCATCCCTTGCGACGCTGAACGATACCGAGCCAGAGCTCAGATCTGTCGCGCTCGTACGCCTAGCAACTGTGGAGCACCACGCTGGACGCCTGCAGGATGCAATTGAATTGCTTCACGAAGCCGAACCTTTAGTGGAAAACGGAAGGCCGTGGGTGAAGGGTCGTTTTCACTTAGAGTTCGCTACCACCCTCAAAGACCTCGGGATTGCCGAAAACAAACCGGCTCTTTTTGATCGGGCACTCGATCATTACGGGCTTGCATTGGCTGAGTTTGAGGAAATCGGCAACAGCAGGTATAGCGCTATAGTTGAAAACAACTACGGATACCTTCTCCTGAGCCTGGAACGTTTCGACGTCTCCCAAAAACACTTGGAGCGAGCGCGGGCACTATTTGAGCAGTTTGGTGATCAGGTTCGTCGCTCCCAAGTCGATGAAACTCTGGCGCAGCTTCATGTAGCTTCAAACGACTACGAACTTGCTGAGCGATCCATCAAACTCGCGGTTAATACTCTGGAGGGAAGCGGTGAGGATGCGCTGCTCGCTGAAGTCCTAACCACACAAGGTCTCATCTTTTGCCGACTCAACCGACGCCATGAAGCCAAGCCAATCATTGAACGTGCACGTCGTGTTGCCGAGCGGTGTGGCGACAGAGAGGGCGCAGGTCGTGCGCTACTAATCCTCATCGAGGAGATGTGCGACCAACTCCCCGACGACGAGCGTCGCGAGATTGGTGCGCAGGCGAATCAACTCCTCGCCAACTCGCAACAACATGCCACTCGCGAGCGACTCCGCAAGTGTCTCGACATGATCGCTGAGGCTCACACGCGTCACGAAGCACAGCGCGAACAGAAAGCGATGGCCGAGAAGATGGCAGCACTTGGCGAGCTCTCGTTCGGCGTGGCCCACAACGTCAACAACACGCTCACCGGCATCCTCGGTCGCGCACAACTCCTCCTGCGCAGCAATGACCCCGCAAAGATCCAGTCCGGCCTCGAACTGATCATCAAGAGCGCGGAAGATGGTGCACAGATCATTCGACGCATCCAGGACTTCGCACGCCAGCGCCCGAGCCGCGAATTCGAAACACTCGCCGTCGCCGACCTGCTGAGAGATGCGTGTGAGATGTCGCGAGCACGCTGGGAAGTCCGTACCGATGCGCCTCCCATTCGTTTTGCACTCGTGGCTGATTGCGAAGCCCTCGTGAAAGGCGATCCAGTTGAACTACGCGAGACACTCGTCAACATGATCTACAACGCTGTCGACGCCATGCCCAACGGCGGTGACATTCGCTTGTCGGCACAGGAAACACGCGACAACGTAGTCGTACACATTGCCGACTCAGGCATGGGCATGACGCCTGAAGTGAAGTCGCGCTTGTTTGATCCATTCTTTACGACGAAGGGCCGCAAAGGAACCGGCATGGGCCTCGCCGTCAGCTTCGGTATAGTGCGACGTCACAATGGTTCGATTGATGTCGACAGCGAACCTGGTCGCGGCACGACTTTCAATATCTCACTACCCAAAGTTGCGCGGCCTGCCGTTAATGTTGTTGAGCCAGAGCGCCCGCTCGAATCAATCGAGCACGGCGAAAGCAAAACGCGTGTGCTTGTCGTTGATGACGAATCGGCAGTTCGTGAAGTTTTAGTGGAAGCACTCGAAGCGGAAGGCTGCGAGGTGCTGGAAGCATTGACCGGTGAAGCAGCACTCGAAATGTTTGATCGCTACAACGGCCGCATTGACGCGGTGTTTACCGACATCGGAATGCCGGAGATGACTGGTTGGGAGCTGGTGACGGCCATTCGCGAGCGCTCGAAGTCTGTGCCACTCGCGATTGTGAGTGGCTGGGCTGATGCGATTAGCGTCGAAACACGAAACGCTGTTCAGGCCGACTGGGTCGTCGCGAAACCTTTTGACATCGACAAGATCTCGGGAATTGCACAGGAGATTGCTGCGCGAAGAACCGCCTAGTCGTATCGACTGGCGGGCGCGCGCCTCCTAATGGTAATTTAGGCTGGTCCCCAGACAGCCGATAACAATTCAACGACGGTCGTGAGTTGCTCGGGCCAATCATCATCCGAACGCTCATTCGTCTTTGTTTCTTGCCTCAGTCCAGAAGAAATCCTCATTACAACTGAATATGGAAGCTACTCGGAGTGTCATTGTGGAATCTCCCGAATACGTACCAGGCGAGTGGTATGTGGTTGTCAATTGCCACCACTGCCAGGCGAGGCGTCCGCTTTTTCACGATCTCACGCGTGGAAAAGCGAAACTTAAGGCAACATATCGTTGGACGTGTCCCGACTGTAAGAAGAAGGGCGACTACGACGCTGACGAATTGGAGCGCTATCAGAGCCCGCTCAGGAAAGCCATGAGTTAACGACGTCCAAGGGGTCGTTTACCAGTCAGAATCCCGACGCGCTTGAGCCTCCTTCAGGCGTTTCGCGCCAGTTGTGTGTCCACCTGTTCGACAAAATGTTCGATAAACTTCAGTTCGTCGAGCGACTCTTGTGGCAATGAAGTCAGTACCACCTCGCGGTAGCCGGTGGGTCTTACTTTCAATGGTTGTTTTGCTCTGAGACCCATCCGCTACCGCGAGGTGGTACTGACTTCGTTGCTAGACGACTTAATCAGAGCCTCCTTAAGTTTGTCGATTGAGTTTAATACTCCTCAAGTTGGATCAGATTGATGTTTGACTCGCCGGGTTGAACCGTTGGGAGTTAGGCACACCAAAGCGGCGCCGGGCCACCGCACTCCAAAAAGTTGTTTGACGCTCTAACACGCACCGTTTAGCATCGGCAGCAAATTATCGAGCAGAGGTGCGGCCATCGATCCGTTTACTTTCAAACTGCTGATCGCAATCGCGATCATCGTTATCGCTACTATCCACGGCTACGGCGCTGCATGGCTCGCCATATGGATGCTGTTTCATCCATACCAACCAGTCAAACTTTTCGGAATGACTATCTGGCCACAGGGAATGATCCCACGCCACCGTGAGCGACTCGCACAGTCAATCGGCAACGCCGTCGGCAACGAGCTCGTCTCGCAACAAACAGTTTTCGACGCACTTTTCGAAACAAGTTTCTTCCAAAACAAAGTTGAATCCTTTGTTGGCAGTTACACACACGATCTACTCTCGCGTGTCTATCCTTCTTTCCTCGAAGCGATTCCATCACAAGCTCGCGCACCTATCCTCGACACGATCTCCGCACTTCAATACCGGCTGGCGGAATACATCGCCGAGCTTCTCAAGAGTGAAGAAACGGCGACGACTATTGAACGCTTCGTAGATAAGCAAGTCGACGAATTGCTCGACAGGCGAATGAACGACGTCTTCAAACCCGGCACACTCGAACAAGCACTCGAGTACATCCAGGACCGTTTGCAGCGCATCATCAGTCAGGAAGATTTTGAAGCGAAGGTGCGCGAGTTCGTCTCTGATCGTCTCAGCGTGTTGGCAAACAGCAACGCCACACTTGCTGAAACTTTCTCCGACGACACGATTGCCTTCATCAAAGAACGGATTGACAGCCAGGTACCTCCAATCGTTCATCACCTCGCCGACATTGCCACCAGCCAAAACACACGCAAGCAAATTGGTGGTCTAATCAAACACGAAGTCGACGACTACTACGAACAGCTTTCCTTATTCAAAAAGATCTTTATCTCTCGTGAACGAATTCATCGAGAGGTAGACGACCTCGTGAATAAGACGTTGCCGAATAAGATAGATGAATATCTGCGCGGGCAAGCATTCGAACAGGAAGCTGAGGCGTTTCTTAATACGACGTTAGACAATGTCATGGCGCGCCCGTTGAGTGAACTGTTGGGTAAGTTCGATTCAGAGAATCTAGACGAACTAAAGACGCAGGCCACCGAGCGTCTGCTTGATTTGGTTCGCAGTGAAAGCCTGGCTACTTCCGTCGGCCGTTTCTTGAACGATGCAATTGAAGGGATGGGACCACAGACACTTGGCGAAACGTTGGCGAAACTCGATCCTGATTCTCGACAAAGTGCGAAGGACCTGATCACGCGTAGTTTGCTTGGTCTACTTTCTCGTGACGATACGGCCCGTACAGTCAACGCAATCCTGACGTCACAGGTTGAGCGATTGTTGATTGCGCCAATTGGAAAGCTAGGCGATCACGTTTCTGAACACTCAATGCAAAAAGCAAGCACGGCCCTGGTCGAACGAATCACGTTGGCTGCGCGCGAACGTTTGCCGGTGGCGATTGCGGAGTTTGACGTCGGCGGACTTGTGCGAAAGAAAGTTTCTGACTATCCGATCGAACAGCTGGAATCACTCGTTTTGTCAGTGGCCCAACATCATTTGAAGACCATCGAGCTGTTCGGAGCGATCATTGGTTTCTTCATTGGCGTGGGCCAGGCCGTCTATTTTTGGTTTACCTACGTGCCAGGTCGTTGAGAGCTTGCCTTAGCAGAATAGTTGGCAGGTCAGGAAGGGGGCAGGAGGTAAATTCAAGTCTAGGACTACTGGCAGTACTCTTAAACTTGAATGTACCTACTGCCCCCTTCCCGACTGGCAGTACTCTTAAACTTGAATTTACTTTCTGCCCCCTTCCCAACTGCCAGTACTCTTAGACTTGAATGTGAGTTAGGGATTGACGAACACTCTTTGACCCTTTTCTGGAACAACACCTGAACTTGCACCGTTCTTTACGATGGAGTTTAGTTCCGTCCCTCTACCCGAAAGGATTCTCAACAATGTATTGTGCTAACTGCGCTGCGCCGCTTAGTCCCGGATTGAGTTACTGCAACCGTTGCGGCGCGAATTTGAAGGAAAAAGAAGCGCCCACCACCAACACGGCTGCTATCTCCGCATTTCTCACTGCCATTACGGTCATTGCGGCGATTGGGCTGGGCATTATGCTCGGAGGCTCACTGGTATTAAGGAGAGGGGCTGGTTTGGGCCAGGAACTGGTTGGGTGTTTCATGCTCTTTACTTTCATGATCACCGGAGTTACTGAAGTCATGCTGATCCGGCAGTTGTCACGTCTCACCGGTTCATGGGAAAGCAAGCGTTCTTTCCCTACGGTACAAACGCCACCATTTGAACTCCGGTCAGCGCCCGGGGAACCGGTCGGCAGCGTCACGGACAGCACCACGCGCACACTCGACTATGCGAGACGCGAACGGAATTAGTGAATGAGGAAAACTAACATGCGAAGATTTAGTCTTTTGTTGCTGGTAGCAGCCGTCTCGTTAACGGGTTGTCATTTCAGACACGATCAGGTGAAAGGTTCCGGTAGACGCGCAATTGAGAAACGCGACATTTCGCCGTTCACCTCATTGTCACTCGAAGGCGCTTACAACGTGAGTGTGGTGTGTCAGCAGAATCTCAGTTTCGAAATTGAAGCGGACGACAACATCCTTCCGTTGCTGCAAGTGGAAGTTTCAAACAATGTTCTGCGGATAAAGAGCATCAAGAACTACTCCATCAGTCAGCCAGTTGCGGTAAAGATTGGTGTTCCAAACATCGAGGGATTAAGTGTAAGTGGGGCCGGGAAGATTGATATCACCGGAATGAAGAACGATAAGTTTGAAATCGATTCGAGCGGCGCACCAACCATTACAGTGTCCGGCGATACAAAGATGGTCGACATCGACTCGAGTGGTGCAGCAAAGATTGACGCGCACAAGTTGCACGCTTCGCGCGCCGTTGTCGATTCAAAAGGTGTGTCGCAGATTGATATTGAAGTTACCGAACATCTCGATGTGACTATTTCAGGACCATCGAGCGTGACGTACGATGGCGATCCGGTAGTCAATAAGACGATTCATGGACCAGGCAAGGTTGAGAGGAAGGCGAGCACCGGCGCCTGATTGTTGAGTGGCACTTGTCGAATCGGACCTATGGGACCTATTGGACCTATATGACAGGCTCTCAAATATTCAATATCAAAATCGCTTCCCCTACTCAGTGATTTCGATCGTCAACCCTTCTTTCGCGAGCTTCCAATCAAGTACTTCGGCGCCTTCTTCGGCCGCGAGCGCACGTTCAACTTCTTCTCGTCTGCCGGCCTCGCAGAACAATGCAATACAACCGCCGCCGCCCGCTCCACACACTTTTGCAGCGAGTGCACCATTCGCTAACGCCTTCTCAACCAGCGCATCCATCTGCGGCGTGGTGATGGTTGGCGCAAGCCGTTTTCGATTTGGATAGCCATCCTTCATCACCTGCGCGACTCGATCCCAGTCGTCTGCCAACAATGCTTCACGCATGTTGCGAGCTGAATCGCGAATTGATTCAAACAGTGAGAACAGCTCGGTGTCGCCGTCTATATGTCGTTTGTAGATCTCCCAATTATTGATTCCCGACATTCGAGGCTCGCCCGTGTAGCAGATTGCGATGCGGCGTTCGAGTTCTTCACTATTAATCTCGAGAGCTTCGCGCTTGATTCCATCCGCCCCAAAATGCAGCGCTGAAACTGAGCCAAAGAGTGGCGGGTAGTAATCCTGAAACCCTGCGGGCACCTTGATCACGGTCGATTCGACATTCGCCGCAATAGTCACGAACTTATGCTGGTCATAACGATTACCGACAAGTTGATTCAACGCACCGATACACGCAATTGCCAAAGCCGAGGATCCACCAAGTCCAGCGCCGGCGGGTGCAGCGCTATCAGCAACAAGATGAAATCCAGTTGTTGGTTTGAAGAAGTGAACCAGTTTTGAAATCAGCTCCAAACGCTCTTCAAGCAGCAGGTCCTCGAGTTGAGAGAGTTCGGTTTCGAACACCACCTTCCGATCGCGTGACTCGAGAATGATACGACCGTCGTCGCGCGTTTCGATGCGGCAACGAGCGTAGAGTGAAACTGCGAAGTTGACTGTGGTTGCACCCGGGTGAAAAAGATATAAGGGCCAAATATCAATAGTGCCGCCAGCAAGATCAACACGAGGGGGAGCGGAAGTAGTGATTATCATTTTGATTTTTCGAGTTTTCGGAACTTGATTGTTGTTGATTGCCGATTTCCAATTGCCAATTGCCGATTTTTGTTTGGCAGATCAGATCCAAGCAGTTTGGGTTAACTAAGCGGTGGGAAGTTAGCAATTGCCAAGGGGTGAACGCAAATCGGCAATCGGCAATCAAAATCCCTTCAGTCGCCGTCGGCGTCGGATTTAGGGATGGCTGGTTTCTTCTGATCGCCTCGTCGTTGCTGTTTGAAGGGAATGTGTTCCTGAAATTCCTGACGCAGGTCTTGTAGTTTCTCAGTGGCGGCTTGCTCAAGTTCCTGCAGCCGTTCTGGGTCAGCCTCTTCCACTTTCCTCGAAAGCCAAACTCGCTCGGTGATGTAGAAAGCAAGAATGCCGACGATGACGATAACCAGCAAGACCTTTCCCAGTCGTTGGAAATCGCCAATCAAACCCATCACAGCGCCGCTAAAAAAGTAACCCGCACCGCTGAGTACGAAGACCCAACAAAAACAGCTGGCAATTGAAACGAGAACAAATTTGAGGTAGGGCATTCTACCGACGCCATAGAAGACGCATGAAGCCCAACGCAAACCGTAAATGTATTTTGAAAGAAAAATTGAGGAAGGACCGAACTTGTTTGTAAGACGTTCAATTCTTGGTTTCGCTGCGCGATAAAAGCGAAACTCCTTAACCGTTTTCCGAAAGCCTCTGCCGCAAAAGTAGGCAATATTGTCGCTGACGCAGCCGCCCAATGTTCCCCAGAACAAAACCCAGGCAAAGCTGTAATCACCAAAAAAATAGCTGTGCGCAAGCACGCCCGCTATCAGGAGCGTTATATCCCCCTCGATCATTACGAGAATAAAGACGGCGTAGAGTCCGTATAGACGGATCAGTTCGTAAAGAATGTCGAGGCTATGCATTCAGAAATATGATTACGACCAGCCGTAGCTAACAGATCAGAATAAATTGGAGGAGCCTGTAACCGCTATTCTTCACTATCTCCTACATGTGGGGGCTTGACGACCAGCACCGGACACGACGCATGGCGAACGACCGCCTCGGCAGTCGAACCGAAAAGAATGCGTCCCAGGCCCGTCCGGCCGTGGGAAGCGATAACTATCAGATCAACTTCACGTTCCTTTGCCACGCGCACGATCTCCGACGCTGCTTCGCCGTGGACGACCATTTCTTCGACCTCAATTCCTTCGCATTCATCACATTCTGCAAGCTTCGGCAATTCGCGCTCAGCAGAATCTTCAAGTTGTTCCGTGATGTCGGCAATCGGGAGTGGTTCAGTCATTCCTGAGTAACCGACCGTCGGAACAATCGGTTCAATGACGTTAATGCAAATGATTGAAGCCTTGTATGTGCGAGCCAGCGAGGCAGCATAGGAGAGAGCGAAATTTCCGCACTCGCTGAAATCGGTCGGCAAAAGTATTGAGCGGATTTGCATAATAAAAACGTTCTTTGTGCTTTGAACTTTGAACTTTGTGCGTTGGTCCCGAATTCAGACCTTCCCTTCAAAGTACAAAGAACAAAGTACAAAGCACCAATTTCACTCGAATTCTACTATCAGAACCGTTAGTTTGACAGCCCCAGAACCCTCGACTATGCTTCGTTCACTTGTTCTTCCAACGGCAAAACCGGAAGGATTGCGATGGCCCCATCTGGATCGAATTTCATCGGCATTGATCTCTCAGGACCACAGATTCACGCAGCTTTGATCAGTGCTGATGGGGAAAAAATCGAAAGTCGTGAAGCGGAAATCCGCCATGATCAGCTAATTGAGCAGGTCGCCGCGCTCGGACGCGAACTCGGCGCTGGGAATGTTAGCGCGATGGGCATTGCCATTCCGGGTTTGGTTAACAGGCAGACAGATCGCGTTGTAGTGTCGCGAGCTTTGCCAACCACGGTTCGTGAAGATCTGCATTCCGAGTTTACCCGTGCGGCTGGAATGCGCGTCGAAATTGAAAACGACGCGAATGCAGCTGCGTATGGCGAATACAAGATAGGCGCCGGACGTGGCAGCCGCGACATCTTCTACATGATGATCGGCAAAGGAATCGGGGGTGCAATCATCCTTGATGGAAAACTTTGGACTGGAGCAACCGGTTTTGCTGGTGAGATCGGGCACATTACTATCGATTCTGACGGAATTGAGTGTATGTGTGGAAACACTGGCTGCTTAGAAACTGTTGCGTCGGCGCCCAGTATTGTACGTCGGGCAAAAGATCGTTTGCTTCGCGATTCAACATCATCACTGTCACGTCTGGGTCTTAACAAAAACTTTACCGCTGACGATGTTGCTCATCAGGCGAACGAAGGCGATGACTTCGCGCTGATGATGATTGAGCGAACCGGAAAGTACATTGGAACTGGCGTCGCAACCGTAATTAACCTGCTAAACATCGAACGTATAGTTTTAGGTGGCGGCGTAATGGATGCAGGAGAGTTGATTCTCAATCCGATCATGAATGAAGCAAGGCGCCGGGCATTTCAACCCTGCTTCGACGCTACTCAAATCGTTGCAGGCACGCTTGGAAGAGATTCTGTCGTGATTGGAGCGGCGATGCTGGCGCGTGACGCCGCGAGTTAAGTCGTAGGGCGTCCCTCCGCGGGTGCCCGAGCTGACATATAGCACATTAGAGCAGGGGCGCCCGGGGAGGGACGCCCCAACAAGCCCCCAAGAATTTAGCCCCACAAAAGACAGCCCCTTTAATCATCCCTCGCTCGAAATTCGACGCGATCTTAGGTTGTTTCTTGTTGATTTGCCGCGAGCTATGACCTTGTGCAATTATGCACAATTTGAAAATTCGAAATCATTTGGTAAAGTACACGCACTTTGCAACACGACATTTAAGTTAGAAAATTTTTCAGTGGGGGCCATTGTGTCTGTTGAGGCTCGGTAAGCATTTTGCCCGTTTGACAGTGCTTTGCTCGCCCCATAAGAAGTTTGATCTTCGCTCGGTAGTTTAGAGCTCCCTGGTTAATCCGCCAGCGATGCAGATCTTCCACCACAGTACCAACGCGCTCGCCAAAATCACGATCTATGGTGCCGTTTTTGTATTGGGTGCCGCTCTTTATGCGATTGTTGAACTCAATCGCTCGTCGTGGAATACCGGGCAGTGGGTTGAACGTCAACAACCAGTTCAATTCAGTCACAAGCACCACGTGGGCGATGACGGCATCGATTGTCGCTATTGCCACACATCCGTAGAAACGTCCGCCACAGCCGGTATGCCGTCGACCAACACCTGCATGAATTGCCACAAGCAGATTTGGTCTGACAGTCCTTATCTCGAGCCAGTGCGGGCTAGTTTTAGAGACGGAAAACCACTCGAGTGGATCCGCGTACACGACCTTCCTGATTACGTCTATTTCAACCACAGCATTCACGTAAACAAAGGGGTCGGTTGTTCGACTTGCCATGGTCGCATTGACGAAATGCCTATTTTGTATCAGGCGGCGACGTTACAGATGGAGTGGTGTTTGGAATGTCATCGAGCACCTGAGAAGTACGTGCGACCCAAGGACAGAGTTTTCGATATGGCTTGGCGTCCTGAAAACAAGACAGCTGAGGACTTGTTGGAAGGCAACGCACTCGTTGCAAGATACAAGATTCAAGATAAGAAAGTTTTGACCAGTTGTTCGACTTGTCATAGGTAGAAATGTCAGAAGGCGATCGACACATAAATTTTCAGCTGATGCGCGATCACATCCTGTCTTTGCAGGACAGTGACACACCTCGCGCGGGCAAGAAGCATTGGCGAAGTTTGGAGGAGCTTGCCGACACGCCAGTGTTTCGCGAGTTCGTGGCGCGCGAGTTTCCACAGCAGGCCGAAGGTTGGAATGATCCGATCGAGCGTCGCACTTTTATGAAGGTGATGGGCGCTTCGCTCGCTCTGGCCGGCTTAAGCGGTTGCGTCTTTCAACCACCGGAAAAGATTGTTCCCTTTGTAAAACAACCTGAAGAAGCGGTGCCTGGCAAGTCGCTTTTCTTCGCGACCGCCGCGCCGCTGCTCGGTGTAGCGACTCCTGTTCTCGTTAGAAGTAATGAAGGTCGTCCCACAAAAATCGAGGGGAACCCGGATCATCCGAACAACCGGCCGGGCACGTTTAATGAAGAAGATCCTGCGCGTGATCCGCGTGGTTCTAGTTCGACCGATCTCTTCTCGCAGGCTTCAATCCTCGGTCTTTACGATCCAGACCGCTCACAAACGATCACTTTCCGCGAAGAAATTCGAACATGGACCGCTTTTGTTGGCGCGCTACGAATTGCCCTGGATGAGCAGCGACCAAAGCAGGGCGCCGGCATTCGTATCCTGACTGAAACGGTTACGTCACCAAGCCTCGGCGCGCAGATCAAAGAAGTATTGACGGCGTTTCCGCAGGCGAAGTGGTATCAGTACGAACCGGCTAATCGAGACAATTCCCGTGCGGGAGCTGTCATGGCGTTGGGCCAGCCGGCAAACACAATCTACAAATTCGATCAGGCTCAAAGGGTTCTGTCACTAGATAGTGATTTTCTGACAGCGACCCCTGGTTATCTCCGGTATGCGCGCGATTTCATGTCGCGTCGCCGTCTCACGGAATCAAACAAAGAGATCAACCGTCTTTACGTCGTAGAAACAACACCTTCGAATACAGGCGCGAAGGCTGATCATCGTTGGTTGGTGAAGCCAAGTGAGTTTGAGGCAATCGCGCGACGGTTGGCGTCATCCGGAGGCGCCGGTAATGACTGGGTCGACGTCGTAGTTCGAGATCTTCAGCAACATAAAGGTGCGAGCATTGTCATCGCGGGCGAGTCTCAGCCGCCTGTCATTCATGCCTTGGCCCATGCGATGAATAGCGCACTGGGTAACATCGGCAAAACGGTTTTCTACACCGATCCACTGGAAGTTAATTCGGTTGATCAGCGTCAGTCGTTCCAGCAGTTTGTGAGTGACCTGGATGCCGGGCAGGTTGAGTTGTTACTCATCCTTGGTGGAAATCCAGTCTACAACGCCCCAGCCGATATGAAGCTCACGTTCGAGCGACTGAACAGCAAAACAAAACTGCGCATTCACCTGAGCGAGTACAAAGACGAAACTTCGGCATTTTGTCATTGGCACGTTCCGCTCGCTCATTACCTTGAGTCCTGGGGCGATGCTCGTTCTTACGACGGTACTGTCAGTATTGTGCAGCCGTTGATTCAACCGCTTTACGATGGCAAGACTGCGCATGAAGTGCTGGCGGTATTTTCGGAGCAATACGACCGGAAGCCGCTCGATATTGTGAAGGCTTACTGGCAAGCGAATAGACCATCGGGCGCGGCGGCCGCATCGGAGCCTACCAGGCCGGCGACAGGTGGAGAAACGGGATCGACAAGATCGGAGCAGGCGGGAACGCCTGCGCTCACAGCATCAACGCCTTCAGTTCCAGCGGCGACGCCCGCTGCGTCACCGGCGGCAACGGATTTTGAGTCGTGGTGGCGCCAGGTGCTGCACGATGGATTCATTCCTAATTCCGCGTTGCCGGTTAAGACTCTTTCGGCTTCAGCGAGTGCCGCTCAACAGTCTCCTGTTCAACCATCGGCCGCCGGGTCGTTTGAAATTGTATTCAGAACTGATCCCACAATCTACGACGGACGGTTTGCAAATAACGGTTGGCTCCAGGAGTTAGCAAAACCGCTAACGAAACTTACCTGGGATAACGCAGCTCTGATCAGCCTAAATACAGCGAAACAGCTAGGCATCGAAAACACAGTCGGCCAAAACGGTGGCGATATATATGCCGACAGTCTGCGAATCACTTACCGCGATCAAACAATTAATGCCGCGGTGCCGGCCTGGATTACGCCGGGTCAACCAGACAATGTCATCACATTGCACCTTGGTTATGGTCGCAGTCGTGGTGGCCGCGTAGCCGGTACAACGGATGAGCCCGTCGGTTTCAATGCTTACTCGATTCGGTTTTCAGATGCGCCGTGGTTTGCAGCCGGAGTTAAGGTTGAGAAAGCCTCCACGAAGGTAATGCTCGCGAGTACGCAGATCCACTTCACGATGGAGGATCCGAAATTCAGCTCCGAACCTCGTGACATCATCCGCTCACAAACTGTCGAGCAAGCGTTGCATCACGAGGGGAATGAAGAACACGAGCATCCCACGATCTATCCTCCGGTAATTGATTACAAAAACCAGGGAACGAACACTCCAAACTACGCCTGGGGAATGTCAATCGATCTCAACAGTTGCATCGGCTGTAGCGCATGCACTACGGCTTGTCAGTCTGAAAACAACATTCCGGTAGTCGGTAAAAAAGAAGTTGCTCGTAGTCGTGAGATGCACTGGATTCGCGTCGATACTTATTTCGGCGGTCAACCACACAATCCGGACAGCATCGACTTCATGCCCGTGCCGTGTATGCATTGTGAAAATGCGCCATGCGAACCAGTTTGTCCGGTCCATGCGACCGTCCACAGTGCTGAAGGCCTGAATGACATGGTCTACAACCGCTGCGTTGGCACTAAGTACTGTTCTAATAACTGTCCTTACAAAGTCCGACGTTTCAATTTCTTCCTTTACCAGGACTGGGATACGCCGACTTATCAGTTGATGCGTAACCCTGACGTTTCGGTCCGTAGCCGCGGCGTGATGGAGAAGTGCACTTACTGTGTGCAGCGAATTCAAAACGCGAAGATCCATTCGGAGATTGAAGGGCGCAAGGTTTACGACGGTGAGATCGTGACCGCCTGTCAGGCGGTGTGCCCAACAGAAGCAATCGTGTTTGGCGATGTGAACGATCCGAACAGTCGCGTTTCGAAGTTGAAAGCAAGTGAGCGTAACTACTCGCTGCTCGACGATTTAAATACGGTTCCGCGTACGACGTACTTGACGACGCTGCGGAACCCAAATCCAGAGATCAAGTAGTGTCCGATTTGTCCGATAAACTTTAGTTTGTCGGTTTATTGCCAACTTGAATTAATACGAGAATCGACAAGCTGAAGCTTATCGAATATGGAAGACCAGGACCAAAAGCCGTACATGGAAGGACCGATGCATTCGACGCATCCGGTGATCGATCCGGGGCTAACGTTTGCATCTGTCACTGACAAGATCGGTTCGATCGTTTTAAAACGAAAGACTCCGATAGGCTGGTTTATTGGCTTTGCGATTTCGTTCGCACTCTTCCAATTGATGTTGATGGCCATTACCAACCTGGTTTTTGTTGGTATCGGTTTATGGGGAGTCAACATTCCAGTTGCCTGGGGTATTGACATCCTCAACTTCGTCTGGTGGATCGGAATCGGTCACGCCGGAACGTTGATCTCCGCCATCCTTTTATTGCTGCGACAAAAGTGGCGCACTTCAATCAATCGGTTTGCGGAAGCGATGACGCTATTCGCGGTGGCCCAGGCAGGTATGTATCCGATCTTTCACCTGGGTCGACCGTGGTTGGCTTACTGGCTGTTCCCTTATCCAAACACGATGGGAATTTGGCCGCAGTTTCGCAGTCCATTGATGTGGGACGTGTTTGCGGTCTCGACTTACGCGACTGTGTCCGCGATGTTCTGGTTTGTCGGATTGATTCCCGACTTTGCAACGCTCCGGGATCGTGCGCGCAGCAAAGTATTCCAGATGATCTACGGCCTGTTAGCGATGGGTTGGCGCGGATCAGCCCGCCACTGGCATCGCTATGAGATGGCTTACCTGCTGTTGGCCGGACTTGCGACGCCGCTGGTGCTTTCGGTTCACACAATCGTCAGCTTCGACTTCGCTGTCGGTGTTCTTCCAGGTTGGCACGCCACGATCTTTCCGCCCTACTTCGTCGCCGGCGCTATCTACGCAGGATTTGCGATGGTGCTGTTTCTGACGATTCCACTGCGCAAGTTTTACGGGTTGGAAGGCTTCATCACGATGCGTCATATGCACAACATGGCGAAGGTGATGTTGGCGACAGGTTTGATTGTTGGGTACGGCTACATCATGGAAGCGTTCTTTGGTTGGTACAGCGGAAACAAATACGAGCGCTTCATGATTTGGAATCGCATGCACGGACCTTACGCGCTGTACTACTGGGCCCTCATCCTGTGCAACATCATCACGCCGCAGTTTCTGTGGTTTAAGCGTTTGCGTTCAAACCTGGCAGTATTGTGGGTGATTTCGGTCGTGGTGAGTATCGGAATGTGGCTAGAGCGATTTGTGATTGTTGTGACCAGCTTGCATCGCGACTTCCTGCCATCGAGCTGGGGCATGTACCAGCCCACTGTGTGGGACTGGTCGATGTTCGTTGGCACGATAGGGTTCTTCTTTACGTTGCTGTTCCTGTTCATTCGGTTCCTGCCGATGATTTCAATTTTTGAAATGCGCACGATTCTTCCTGAAGCGGAAGTCGAGGAATAGACGAGGCGGGACAGGGAGAGAGTTGAGTAATGACTGACGATAGAGATAAATCAAAGGACTCGAGAGATAACAGGGATGTCAACCCTTCTCCCAGTCACCCTGTCTCCCCGTCTCACCATCACCGTCGCCATGCGCCACCGCTCTATGGAGTGATGGCGGAGTTTGATAATCCATCTGACCTCGTTGCTGCGGCGCGGAAGACATACGAAGCTGGCTATCGTCGAATTAACGGGTATTCACCTTATCCGATTGAAGAGTTGTCAGAAGCGATCGGGTTTACGAAGACGAGCTTGCCGTTGATTGTGTTCATCGGCGGAATAATCGGCGGCATTTCTGGATTCCTGCTTCAGTATTGGACTGAGGTTATTGATTACCCGTTGATTGTGGGTGGCAAGCCATACAACAGTTGGCCGGCGTTTATTCCGATTACATTTGAATGCACAGTTTTGTTTGCTGCGTTTTCGGCAGTGTTGGGAATGTTGGTGCTGAATAAATTGCCGCAGCCTTATCACCCGGTTTTTAACGCGCCAAATTTTGCAATGGCTACTCGCGATCTGTTTTTCCTGGCAGTTGAAGCGAACGACCCAAAGTTTGACCATGATGAGGTGGTGCGGTTTTTGAAGACTCTTGATCCGAAAGATGTTGTCGACGTGGAAGTTTAGCGGTAGGCAGTAGGCAGTAGGCAGTACAAGTTGCGATGCACAATTTCTCTCTGAAATATTTGCTGATGGCGAAGGTTGCAATCATTCAGGCAGTTCGTCTGCCCACTGCTTTCTGCCTACTGCTGACTGCCCTCTGCCTCTTTCCCGCCTCGGGTTGCCGTCGCGACATGCAGGATCAGCCGAAAATGAAACCGTACCGGGGCACAACCTTCTTCCGCGACGGGTTGTCTGCTCGTCCACCTGTTGAAGGAACTGTTGCGCGTGGTTTTCTCCGCGCGGACACTGCTTACTTCACGGGGAAGAAGACGAAGACCCCTGGCGCACCTCAATCCGCACCGACACCTGCTGGTCCACAACCAACTGCAGGAAGTTCGACGACAGCGCAGAACGCATTTCCAGATGACGTTGATGTCTTTCCGTTTCCTATTGATGAGGAGACCGTCAAACGTGGGCGCCAGCGTTACGACATCTTTTGTGCCGTATGTCACGGCCAAACTGGATATGGCGATGGAATGATCGTGCGCCGCGGCTTCCGTCGCGCAGCATCGTTTCATGATGACCGGCTGCGGCAAGCGCCTGTTGGCCATTTCTTCGATGCGGTTACAAATGGCTGGGGAGCAATGCCGTCGTACGCATCGCAAATACCAGTTCAGGATCGTTGGGCCATCATTTCTTATATCCGGGCCTTACAGCTGAGCCAGCAAAATGCGAAGACGCAAAACGCTGCTACCCCTGCCGCTTCGCCGTCACCCTCCACGGGAGGGCACAAGTAATGAGTACGCCGATTAATTCTCCTTTGATGGCGAAAGTGCAGCGACTGTCGTTGATTGTCGGCGCGATCTTCTTTGTAGTTTTGCTCGCAAGCATTCTTAAGAACCCGGAAAAGTTCTTCCAATCGTATTTGGTTGGCTGGACGTTTTGGACTGGAATTGGTGTCGGTTCACTGGCGTTATTAATGCTGCAACATTTGACCGGTGGTGGTTGGGGGTTTGTTATCCGGCGAGTTTTGGAAGGGGCAACGAGAACACTTCCGGTGATGGCTTTGCTGTTCATTCCAATCATTCTTGGGGCACATTCGCTTTATCCGTGGACCCACCAGGAAGAGTTGGATGCCCACGAGGCAGTAAAGTTCAAAGCGCCATACCTCAATCTGCCGTTCTTCACGATCCGCACAATTGTTTACTTTGCGATCTGGCTGGCACTGATGTTTTTCTTAAATCGCTGGTCACAAGGTCAGGATCGTACGGGCGATCGTTGGTATACCAAGTCGATGAAGATGTTGAGTGGGCCAGGCATGGTCGCACTGATTTTTTCCATCACCTTTGCGTCCATCGATTGGTACATGTCACTCGAGCCGGAGTGGTTTTCTTTCCAGCACATTGGGATCCTAAGCTTAGAATTCCACGTGGACAAGTTGTCGCG